>JABUBK010000172.1_pt1 | contig 13863 bp, 10 predicted proteins | sample 7332671 | NCBI WGS metagenome assembly JABUBK01 (sample SAMN07256342, study PRJNA390944) | subsurface metagenome | isolation source: Methane hydrate marine sediment | place: Pacific Ocean: Eastern North Pacific, ODP site 1244 | collected 2002
CGCCCCCCCCCCCCTCTTCAGCGGCGCACCCCACCCCTGGGGGCGACTTCTGGGACTTACCACCTCACCACCCCAGCGTCAGACCTGCTAGGATTAGCCATCCCTCGCCAGCTCGAAACTTCATACCCGCTACATTATTTAACCACCTACCACTATATAGAGTACCCGCTTTTTGTGATCCTAATATCAGTACCACTATATACAACCCCACTTGACATTTTTAGTACACCTGTTCTATACTTCTTATAGAGCTATTGGAAATTCATGGGGTGGTGAAAATAGGCTTGAAAAGGAGGAAAACAAGGTGGCTAAACTAAAAGGCCCACTATTCTCTTTAGGGGCATCTCAGCAAATAGGCAAGACTCTAGTCTACTTTACCTGGAAGGGACTAGATGTAGTCAGGGAGTATGTTGTGCCGGCTAATCCTCGAACAGATGGCCAGGTTACGCAGAGAGGCTATCTAACTGATATTGTCGGTAAGATACACTCGGCTCAGGCATCTGCCACTCACCCTTTAACGGCAAAAGACACCATAGCTTATGCTCTATGGGCATCAGTTGTTCAGGCAGCTACTACCTGGTTTAACCAAGCTGTCAGAAACGGCATTGACCAACTCAAGGTCGGTAAAAGGGAATGTGTCTTTAGTGGTGGGGTAACCACCCCTTCAACCGATAAACTGACTGTCGAAGTCTGGTCTATTGGCATTGCACCTACTCAGGGCAAGTTCTGGTATGGCACCTCTAGAACTGCCCTCGTCCATAGTGTCGCTTCAACCCCTGTAGGTGGAAGCAATGCCGCTGAAATCACCAACCTCGTCACAGGCACCAAATACTTCTGGCAGTTTGTCCCGATATTACCCGCCACCATCCTTGGCACTAAGTCAGGCATCTATTACGGCGTGCCTCTTTAATTCTTGCCTTCATTGTGCACCCCCGCATTGAAGGAGTGGCACCCACCTTGCCCAAACCCATATAGTGGCTAAAATCAAGGAAATGGTCGGGGAGAAGGTGATCTCTGGCTTCAAAGGCACACTTGACTACTACTACTATATGGGCATCGCTTGCGTCAGGAAATGGCCTAAATCTCCTGGCAAAAAGCGTTCCCCTGCGGTAATGGCTTGGTGGGTGCCATTCACATATGCTGTGTACCAATGGCAACACATAACCCCGGAAGTGAGGCGTGCCTATGAGGAACTAGCTACAGGCACAGGCCTCTCAGCAAGAGATATGTTCATTAGAAGCTACATGAAAGGACTGTACGCCTACCCAACAGGCGCATCCTAGTATCATGCACCTATTCACTCGCCAAATCTCAGCTTCTATCGATGAGTGCTCCGTCTGGTGGGACGTCACCCAATTTGTCCTAGAATGCCCCTGGCCTCGTCTATACGTCGGCTATGGTGACGCTACCCATAACAGATTTGGCCAAGCTGCCATCTATCGCAATATCCAAATACCCAAAGGCTCCCACATCGCTATCGCTAGTCTTCTTTGCTGTGCATGGGAAACCAACCCTAACCGAGAAGTAAACACATACATAAGCGCTGAGCTTAATGTCAACCCTCAGCCCTTCACCACGATTTCTGACTACTGGGCAAGGCAGAGAACAGCCAACCCTGTCCCCTGGGACGATATAAGACCATTCGTTACTCCTAACTGGTATGGCTCTCCTAACTTTGCCAGCCAAATACAACAGGTCATTGACCTTCCCGACTGGGAATCCGGTAAAGACATCTGCATATTCTGGCAAGACCATGATAACCGTAGTACCCATGCCCCCTCCACCGACCGTGCCCCATATGCATATCATGTGTACCCAGCTTGTGCTACTTGGCTCCGAATAACCTACACCCTACCCCCAGAGCCAAAACCGCCACCTGTCCCTGACAATATGTGGGCGATTGAGAAAATAGTCCAGCTCAAAACCGCCACTGGCTATATAATCATTGTTACCACTGACCGCCCTTGCCATCTGTATATGAGATGGTCTACTAACCCACCACAACAACACACAATCCCAGTCGAACGGCGTGGCATACAAATGCATGTAGACAAATACTTCTGCTTTACTGCCTACAAAGACAATGAGCAGGAAGAGGAACATGACACCATAATTCATACCTTCATAAAAGAGCCTTGGCCGGTATGTGAGACACGCTGGTTCTACTTTCACGGCACCATTAGCAACGACCCATCACCTTCAACCAGCCCGATATTTGAAAAGCACTTCCTTGGCCCACTAACCCACGACTACCGCCCTTGCTGGCACAACAGAATGATGTATAGCTCCCACGGCACCTGGGACATAACTAGAAATGGCTACAACCCAAGAAAAACAAAGACATACCAGCGACCCACCAGCGAACTTGCTGTCGCTACTGGCCTTAATGCTTCCTACTTTATCAACAGAGCCTACATCAACTTCGACACTATGCCTGGACTCCCCGGAGACCCGATAATTAAAGCTGAGCTTGGCTTATTCGTTACTTCTATCCCTAGCTCCCACTTCCCCCTCTGTATCACTAAGGGACTATGGCAAGAGCCAGTTGTTGACACCGACTGGCTACTCCAAACCCCAGAGACCACAATACTCGGTAGCCTTAACACCTTGTTAATGACCCCCGGACAATACAACTGGATACCATTTAATGACGCCGGCATCGCCTGGCTCAATTCTAGCCGTGCCGAACATCGGCAGCACGAGTCCTTTGACTGGCAAAAAACTGCCTACTTTCACATCTATGGCAGTAATTGGTGCTCCGAGTCATTTACCCCTCAGACTACTCATACCATCACCAGGATAAAGGTTAGAATTAAAAAGATAGGCTCACCCCCTACCCTTTATTGTGATATTTACCGAGCCGGTGCCGATCACTGCCCTACTGGCGCACCTATAGCCTCGGATAGCGTTCATCCCGACTACATACCTACTGGCATTTGGGGAGACTGGTACGAGTTCACCTTCACCCCCGGCGCCACCCTCTTCTCTGGGATTGAGTACTGCGTTGTCCTTCACCATATCGGTGGCGACGCCTCAAATATGACCCAGTGGATAGGGGCAACCGCCAGTCAATACCCCAATGGCAAATTCTGCCGCTCTACCGACACCGGCGCTAGCTGGACATCCTATGACACCTATGATGCCTACTTTATAGAATACGAGGAGCAATTAGAAGGTCAAACCAACTTCTGTTTGAGGACGGCGCCTGATGTAGGCAATAGCCCGCCTGGGGCTGGACAGAACTTCACTATCCACTTTCACAGTGCACAGAAAGGAGAAGGTTACCTTCCTATACTAAAGGTTACCACCTAACCCTATGAAAACTATCATATCTATAGTCGCCATCACTGCACTCGTAGGTATTGCCATGTGGCAAGGTATTAATGGCGCACTACTCGGCTTTGCCATTGCTGCCATCGCCGGCCTTGGTGGATACGAAATAGGCATACGCAGGAAACCTAAGGAGCCACCCGAGTAATCTTTACTCTATCGCCCGTTACCAATTCGGGCTGGCTAAAAGGAGCAGGTCTGACGCTCCCCTGGCCCAAACCCCTTTTTTCCTACGACTAAGTGGGCGGTGGGGTTGTCCTACCCTTCAACCCACTATCTACCCCCTGGTTAGGCTCACTAAAAAGGGGCTTGGGCTGGGGTAACCACCCTACCACCCATTGAGGCAGAAAAAATTTTATTCATGCTGGGGGGTATACATACATCTGATTTTCCTCGCTTTACTTTTTAGTAACTTTATGATTTACTACCCTGAGAGGAAGGTGAGCACCTGTGGGAAAACAAAAAGCACCAATCCTATCACTTGGAGCCGCTGGGACTATAGGCGGTACCATCACCTACCAACGTATCCACAGGACTAATATAGCCAGAAAGAAGCCGATTCCCACTGACCCTCAAACTGACCTTCAGCTAGACCGCAGAAGCCTATATCGATGTGTCTGCTATATGTGGCATTCACTCATTGCTACTGAGAAACAGCAGTGGGAAACAGATGCGAGACGCCATCGTATCACTGGCTTTAACCTCTATATGCGCACCTATCTACTCCTGCTTGCCAACCCTTTAGCCTTGTATCCCTTCGCCAAAGGCACTGGGGCTACTGCTTACGACTACAGTCGAAACGGCCACCATGCCGCCATATTCGGTGCTGTATGGAAATATGGTGACTTTAAACCCTACCTCCAGTTCGATGGAGTCGATGATAAAGTCCAAATGCCAATCAATGCCTTCAACCTTGGTATAGCGCACTCAGGAGCCATTGAAGCCTGCATAACACCAGCTGCCAACACCTTTAGAGCTATAATCAACGACTACCATTCCCCATCGAAAAAAGGGATACACCTGCGCATCGGAGCCGCCAACTCAATAGTATTCTACGGCTTTGACTTGGTCGAGCAGTTTTCCATTGTTACCACTCGAACCCTCACTATGGGGCAGAAGCATGTAGTAAGAGCTTACTATACCGGCACTCAAGCCTTTGTTTATGTTGATGGTGAGTTATGGGGTCAAAGCGCTCAAACAGGCGATATCGGCTCTAGCCCCTACGGCTTAGCCATTGGCAGACGCCCGTGGGACAACTGGGGGCCATTTAAGCGAGACTTCCACTATATAGTCCTTTACCAGCCATAACTGTTGACAAGTGACAACACATCATAATTAGAAAGGAGCACACCGCAAAAATGTTTTACCGAGTTAGAATAGACCTAGCCTATCCTGAGGATGCGAACCCAAAAGCTATCCAAGCCCACGCCAATACCCTATTCCATGACGCTATGACTATTAACCCCGGTCAACCAAATGAGGAGAGAGGCTATATCATGCTGGAGAAGTGCTACCATGACGAAGACCCACCCAGACCATGCGAGGTCATATCTTATGACCAAACACCCTTACCTTAGAACATGTGTGCTGCAGTACTAAAGTACTATAGACAGCCACGAATAGACCTGTGAGATAATGGTAGTAGAAAGGGGGTGCAAAATGACACTACAAAAAGCCATTGAAATCCTACAAGCCAATTTTAATGCAAAACCACCTGGAGTCAACCATGACTACTTTGACGCCATCAAGCTAGGCATCGAAGCTACGAAACACTACCTTGAATCCTCTCATTATGCTTGCGGAATTCTGCTACCAGGGGAAACGAGAGAGACAGAGGAATAAGAAAATGAACATTCCTAAAGCTATCGAAATCCTAACTATTCATACCCACGCACCAGGCATTGACAAATTCCCCGACCTTGTTAATGCCGTCACACTAGCCATCGAAGCCATGAAACGTATCCGGACACTACGCTCCATTGACCCGGACTCTGGCTCACTTTACCTACCGGGAGAGACAGAGGAGTAAGAAAGGGGGTGCAAAATGAACATTCCTAAAGCTATCGAAATCAAACTCCAATGGCGAAAAGACAACTACCCACCACCACTAGCCGACGAAATGAACGCCGATATGTTGAGCATTGAAGCCCTATACCAGGTTAGAGAGTCCCGCTTTGACCCTTCTACTTGGGAGCCTAAATTACTACCAGGCGAGACAGAGGAGTAGGAAATGGAGAACATAATAAGATGGGCTAACTTCTCCTTCAAAGCGACCTTCTGTCCCTACTGTTGGGACATCACCTGGCACGTAAAAGACAATACCGGCGTATACCGATGCCTGCTATGTCGAACAAAATAACAAGAGGGGTACTTAGACTATGAATAGGTGCTTAAAATCAGGCTTTGACTACTGTAATGGTGAGCCAGAGAAAAGGAAAGTTGAAGTTGAGCAGACCGTCTTCAATTACACCGGTGGGGAGCGCCCCCATAAAATACTGGTAGACGTCTGCATACTAGACCCTGAGACATGTGGTAAGCATGTGTCGAGCACGGAGCTTAATGCTCTGAAAGCGAATAGCGCTGTAGGGTATAGACTCGAACAGAAGAGGACTTAACCTACAGGCATAGAGGTGACGCTGGATAGCTCTATAAACACGAGGCGCCCAATACTACATCTGTACTGGGGTTGAGCGTGGGGGCTCTAGGCAGCTCGTTTACTTTGACTTCCCTCATTGTAGATGAGTCACCCAACTGGTCACTGACCGGTGCTGATGAGTCCCCTACCTACAACCAAGGGCCACTGGATGGGTTCCGGTGGAAGAGCGGATGAGGGGCAGAAATGGGAAAGGAGATAGTCCCTTGGGGTGGTGGGCTGGGGGGATTTCTCCTATTTCCTTTAACAAGGGAGGAAAAGGTGGGGTGAGGTATCAAAACGGCGATTTTTGCGGCTTTGAACCGCTTTCGGCCCATCCCGGTATAATCCATACAGTAAGCCCTTCTACAATTGAAATCTACGGCACTTGGAACTAAAATGCGACCTGGTCTACTAATACCTAAGTGTGTCAAACACTTAATAAACATTGGCAATGACCAAACACTAATCGCTTCGCCCGTTACCACAAATTTTTTCTGCCTCAATTACTCCACCTTTACCCCAGCCCAAGCCCCTTTTTAGTGAGCCTAACCAGGGGGTAGATAGTGGGTTGAAGGGTAGGACAACCCCACCGCCCACTTAGTCGTAGGAAAAAAGGGGTTTGGGCTTCTACCGGTCCTACTCATAAAACACAAATTGGCTTTAACTCGCGGCCAGTGATTTCCTAGCGCTTTCATCCGCTGCCACCTCCGACTCACCTCGGACCCTCCTCTCCTCTCATTGTCATGCGCTTTGCACTCGCACCCTGAGTTCGGCGCCGCCTAAGCCTCGGCATCCGCCTGCCAGCCCCGCTGCCTGGGGGGGAAAGCCCCCCCTGTCAGCGGGGTTGCCGCTACCGCCCGCACACGGGGCCCCTTGAATCCAGTATCCTTAGCCATCTGGTTAGCTGTTATTCTTGTGACGGGCGACAAGCGCCCTGTGTGTTCCCCGTGTTTCTGCCGCCCCCCCCCCCCTCTTCAGCGGCGCACCCCACCCCTGGGGGCGACTTCTGGGACTTACCACCTCACCACCCCAGCGTCAGACCTGCTAGGATTAGCCATCCCTCGCCAGCTCGAAACTTCATACCCGCTACATTATTTAACCACCTACCACTATATAGAGTACCCGCTTTTTGTGATCCTAATATCAGTACCACTATATACAACCCCACTTGACATTTTTAGTACACCTGTTCTATACTTCTTATAGAGCTATTGGAAATTCATGGGGTGGTGAAAATAGGCTTGAAAAGGAGGAAAACAAGGTGGCTAAACTAAAAGGCCCACTATTCTCTTTAGGGGCATCTCAGCAAATAGGCAAGACTCTAGTCTACTTTACCTGGAAGGGACTAGATGTAGTCAGGGAGTATGTTGTGCCGGCTAATCCTCGAACAGATGGCCAGGTTACGCAGAGAGGCTATCTAACTGATATTGTCGGTAAGATACACTCGGCTCAGGCATCTGCCACTCACCCTTTAACGGCAAAAGACACCATAGCTTATGCTCTATGGGCATCAGTTGTTCAGGCAGCTACTACCTGGTTTAACCAAGCTGTCAGAAACGGCATTGACCAACTCAAGGTCGGTAAAAGGGAATGTGTCTTTAGTGGTGGGGTAACCACCCCTTCAACCGATAAACTGACTGTCGAAGTCTGGTCTATTGGCATTGCACCTACTCAGGGCAAGTTCTGGTATGGCACCTCTAGAACTGCCCTCGTCCATAGTGTCGCTTCAACCCCTGTAGGTGGAAGCAATGCCGCTGAAATCACCAACCTCGTCACAGGCACCAAATACTTCTGGCAGTTTGTCCCGATATTACCCGCCACCATCCTTGGCACTAAGTCAGGCATCTATTACGGCGTGCCTCTTTAATTCTTGCCTTCATTGTGCACCCCCGCATTGAAGGAGTGGCACCCACCTTGCCCAAACCCATATAGTGGCTAAAATCAAGGAAATGGTCGGGGAGAAGGTGATCTCTGGCTTCAAAGGCACACTTGACTACTACTACTATATGGGCATCGCTTGCGTCAGGAAATGGCCTAAATCTCCTGGCAAAAAGCGTTCCCCTGCGGTAATGGCTTGGTGGGTGCCATTCACATATGCTGTGTACCAATGGCAACACATAACCCCGGAAGTGAGGCGTGCCTATGAGGAACTAGCTACAGGCACAGGCCTCTCAGCAAGAGATATGTTCATTAGAAGCTACATGAAAGGACTGTACGCCTACCCAACAGGCGCATCCTAGTATCATGCACCTATTCACTCGCCAAATCTCAGCTTCTATCGATGAGTGCTCCGTCTGGTGGGACGTCACCCAATTTGTCCTAGAATGCCCCTGGCCTCGTCTATACGTCGGCTATGGTGACGCTACCCATAACAGATTTGGCCAAGCTGCCATCTATCGCAATATCCAAATACCCAAAGGCTCCCACATCGCTATCGCTAGTCTTCTTTGCTGTGCATGGGAAACCAACCCTAACCGAGAAGTAAACACATACATAAGCGCTGAGCTTAATGTCAACCCTCAGCCCTTCACCACGATTTCTGACTACTGGGCAAGGCAGAGAACAGCCAACCCTGTCCCCTGGGACGATATAAGACCATTCGTTACTCCTAACTGGTATGGCTCTCCTAACTTTGCCAGCCAAATACAACAGGTCATTGACCTTCCCGACTGGGAATCCGGTAAAGACATCTGCATATTCTGGCAAGACCATGATAACCGTAGTACCCATGCCCCCTCCACCGACCGTGCCCCATATGCATATCATGTGTACCCAGCTTGTGCTACTTGGCTCCGAATAACCTACACCCTACCCCCAGAGCCAAAACCGCCACCTGTCCCTGACAATATGTGGGCGATTGAGAAAATAGTCCAGCTCAAAACCGCCACTGGCTATATAATCATTGTTACCACTGACCGCCCTTGCCATCTGTATATGAGATGGTCTACTAACCCACCACAACAACACACAATCCCAGTCGAACGGCGTGGCATACAAATGCATGTAGACAAATACTTCTGCTTTACTGCCTACAAAGACAATGAGCAGGAAGAGGAACATGACACCATAATTCATACCTTCATAAAAGAGCCTTGGCCGGTATGTGAGACACGCTGGTTCTACTTTCACGGCACCATTAGCAACGACCCATCACCTTCAACCAGCCCGATATTTGAAAAGCACTTCCTTGGCCCACTAACCCACGACTACCGCCCTTGCTGGCACAACAGAATGATGTATAGCTCCCACGGCACCTGGGACATAACTAGAAATGGCTACAACCCAAGAAAAACAAAGACATACCAGCGACCCACCAGCGAACTTGCTGTCGCTACTGGCCTTAATGCTTCCTACTTTATCAACAGAGCCTACATCAACTTCGACACTATGCCTGGACTCCCCGGAGACCCGATAATTAAAGCTGAGCTTGGCTTATTCGTTACTTCTATCCCTAGCTCCCACTTCCCCCTCTGTATCACTAAGGGACTATGGCAAGAGCCAGTTGTTGACACCGACTGGCTACTCCAAACCCCAGAGACCACAATACTCGGTAGCCTTAACACCTTGTTAATGACCCCCGGACAATACAACTGGATACCATTTAATGACGCCGGCATCGCCTGGCTCAATTCTAGCCGTGCCGAACATCGGCAGCACGAGTCCTTTGACTGGCAAAAAACTGCCTACTTTCACATCTATGGCAGTAATTGGTGCTCCGAGTCATTTACCCCTCAGACTACTCATACCATCACCAGGATAAAGGTTAGAATTAAAAAGATAGGCTCACCCCCTACCCTTTATTGTGATATTTACCGAGCCGGTGCCGATCACTGCCCTACTGGCGCACCTATAGCCTCGGATAGCGTTCATCCCGACTACATACCTACTGGCATTTGGGGAGACTGGTACGAGTTCACCTTCACCCCCGGCGCCACCCTCTTCTCTGGGATTGAGTACTGCGTTGTCCTTCACCATATCGGTGGCGACGCCTCAAATATGACCCAGTGGATAGGGGCAACCGCCAGTCAATACCCCAATGGCAAATTCTGCCGCTCTACCGACACCGGCGCTAGCTGGACATCCTATGACACCTATGATGCCTACTTTATAGAATACGAGGAGCAATTAGAAGGTCAAACCAACTTCTGTTTGAGGACGGCGCCTGATGTAGGCAATAGCCCGCCTGGGGCTGGACAGAACTTCACTATCCACTTTCACAGTGCACAGAAAGGAGAAGGTTACCTTCCTATACTAAAGGTTACCACCTAACCCTATGAAAACTATCATATCTATAGTCGCCATCACTGCACTCGTAGGTATTGCCATGTGGCAAGGTATTAATGGCGCACTACTCGGCTTTGCCATTGCTGCCATCGCCGGCCTTGGTGGATACGAAATAGGCATACGCAGGAAACCTAAGGAGCCACCCGAGTAATCTTTACTCTATCGCCCGTTACCAATTCGGGCTGGCTAAAAGGAGCAGGTCTGACGCTCCCCTGGCCCAAACCCCTTTTTTCCTACGACTAAGTGGGCGGTGGGGTTGTCCTACCCTTCAACCCACTATCTACCCCCTGGTTAGGCTCACTAAAAAGGGGCTTGGGCTGGGGTAACCACCCTACCACCCATTGAGGCAGAAAAAATTTTATTCATGCTGGGGGGTATACATACATCTGATTTTCCTCGCTTTACTTTTTAGTAACTTTATGATTTACTACCCTGAGAGGAAGGTGAGCACCTGTGGGAAAACAAAAAGCACCAATCCTATCACTTGGAGCCGCTGGGACTATAGGCGGTACCATCACCTACCAACGTATCCACAGGACTAATATAGCCAGAAAGAAGCCGATTCCCACTGACCCTCAAACTGACCTTCAGCTAGACCGCAGAAGCCTATATCGATGTGTCTGCTATATGTGGCATTCACTCATTGCTACTGAGAAACAGCAGTGGGAAACAGATGCGAGACGCCATCGTATCACTGGCTTTAACCTCTATATGCGCACCTATCTACTCCTGCTTGCCAACCCTTTAGCCTTGTATCCCTTCGCCAAAGGCACTGGGGCTACTGCTTACGACTACAGTCGAAACGGCCACCATGCCGCCATATTCGGTGCTGTATGGAAATATGGTGACTTTAAACCCTACCTCCAGTTCGATGGAGTCGATGATAAAGTCCAAATGCCAATCAATGCCTTCAACCTTGGTATAGCGCACTCAGGAGCCATTGAAGCCTGCATAACACCAGCTGCCAACACCTTTAGAGCTATAATCAACGACTACCATTCCCCATCGAAAAAAGGGATACACCTGCGCATCGGAGCCGCCAACTCAATAGTATTCTACGGCTTTGACTTGGTCGAGCAGTTTTCCATTGTTACCACTCGAACCCTCACTATGGGGCAGAAGCATGTAGTAAGAGCTTACTATACCGGCACTCAAGCCTTTGTTTATGTTGATGGTGAGTTATGGGGTCAAAGCGCTCAAACAGGCGATATCGGCTCTAGCCCCTACGGCTTAGCCATTGGCAGACGCCCGTGGGACAACTGGGGGCCATTTAAGCGAGACTTCCACTATATAGTCCTTTACCAGCCATAACTGTTGACAAGTGACAACACATCATAATTAGAAAGGAGCACACCGCAAAAATGTTTTACCGAGTTAGAATAGACCTAGCCTATCCTGAGGATGCGAACCCAAAAGCTATCCAAGCCCACGCCAATACCCTATTCCATGACGCTATGACTATTAACCCCGGTCAACCAAATGAGGAGAGAGGCTATATCATGCTGGAGAAGTGCTACCATGACGAAGACCCACCCAGACCATGCGAGGTCATATCTTATGACCAAACACCCTTACCTTAGAACATGTGTGCTGCAGTACTAAAGTACTATAGACAGCCACGAATAGACCTGTGAGATAATGGTAGTAGAAAGGGGGTGCAAAATGACACTACAAAAAGCCATTGAAATCCTACAAGCCAATTTTAATGCAAAACCACCTGGAGTCAACCATGACTACTTTGACGCCATCAAGCTAGGCATCGAAGCTACGAAACACTACCTTGAATCCTCTCATTATGCTTGCGGAATTCTGCTACCAGGGGAAACGAGAGAGACAGAGGAATAAGAAAATGAACATTCCTAAAGCTATCGAAATCCTAACTATTCATACCCACGCACCAGGCATTGACAAATTCCCCGACCTTGTTAATGCCGTCACACTAGCCATCGAAGCCATGAAACGTATCCGGACACTACGCTCCATTGACCCGGACTCTGGCTCACTTTACCTACCGGGAGAGACAGAGGAGTAAGAAAGGGGGTGCAAAATGAACATTCCTAAAGCTATCGAAATCAAACTCCAATGGCGAAAAGACAACTACCCACCACCACTAGCCGACGAAATGAACGCCGATATGTTGAGCATTGAAGCCCTATACCAGGTTAGAGAGTCCCGCTTTGACCCTTCTACTTGGGAGCCTAAATTACTACCAGGCGAGACAGAGGAGTAGGAAATGGAGAACATAATAAGATGGGCTAACTTCTCCTTCAAAGCGACCTTCTGTCCCTACTGTTGGGACATCACCTGGCACGTAAAAGACAATACCGGCGTATACCGATGCCTGCTATGTCGAACAAAATAACAAGAGGGGTACTTAGACTATGAATAGGTGCTTAAAATCAGGCTTTGACTACTGTAATGGTGAGCCAGAGAAAAGGAAAGTTGAAGTTGAGCAGACCGTCTTCAATTACACCGGTGGGGAGCGCCCCCATAAAATACTGGTAGACGTCTGCATACTAGACCCTGAGACATGTGGTAAGCATGTGTCGAGCACGGAGCTTAATGCTCTGAAAGCGAATAGCGCTGTAGGGTATAGACTCGAACAGAAGAGGACTTAACCTACAGGCATAGAGGTGACGCTGGATAGCTCTATAAACACGAGGCGCCCAATACTACATCTGTACTGGGGTTGAGCGTGGGGGCTCTAGGCAGCTCGTTTACTTTGACTTCCCTCATTGTAGATGAGTCACCCAACTGGTCACTGACCGGTGCTGATGAGTCCCCTACCTACAACCAAGGGCCACTGGATGGGTTCCGGTGGAAGAGCGGATGAGGGGCAGAAATGGGAAAGGAGATAGTCCCTTGGGGTGGTGGGCTGGGGGGATTTCTCCTATTTCCTTTAACAAGGGAGGAAAAGGTGGGGTGAGGTATCAAAACGGCGATTTTTGCGGCTTTGAACCGCTTTCGGCCCATCCCGGTATAATCCATACAGTAAGCCCTTCTACAATTGAAATCTACGGCACTTGGAACTAAAATGCGACCTGGTCTACTAATACCTAAGTGTGTCAAACACTTAATAAACATTGGCAATGACCAAACACTAATCGCTTCGCCCGTTACCACAAATTTTTTCTGCCTCAATTACTCCACCTTTACCCCAGCCCAAGCCCCTTTTTAGTGAGCCTAACCAGGGGGTAGATAGTGGGTTGAAGGGTAGGACAACCCCACCGCCCACTTAGTCGTAGGAAAAAAGGGGTTTGGGCTTCTACCGGTCCTACTCATAAAACACAAATTGGCTTTAACTCGCGGCCAGTGATTTCCTAGCGCTTTCATCCGCTGCCACCTCCGACTCACCTCGGACCCTCCTCTCCTCTCATTGTCATGCGCTTTGCACTCGCACCCTGAGTTCGGCGCCGCCTAAGCCTCGGCATCCGCCTGCCAGCCCCGCTGCCTGGGGGGGAAAGCCCCCCCTGTCAGCGGGGTTGCCGCTACCGCCCGCACACGGGGCCCCTTGAATCCAGTATCCTTAGCCATCTGGTTAGCTGTTATTCTTGTGACGGGCGACAAGCGCCCTGTGTGTTCCCCGTGTTTCTGCCGCCCCCCCCCCCCCCATT
>JABUBK010000173.1_pt1 | contig 13777 bp, 12 predicted proteins | sample 7332671 | NCBI WGS metagenome assembly JABUBK01 (sample SAMN07256342, study PRJNA390944) | subsurface metagenome | isolation source: Methane hydrate marine sediment | place: Pacific Ocean: Eastern North Pacific, ODP site 1244 | collected 2002
AGACGCTTGAAAGGGAAAAGCTCAAGCGTGTCAACATAACCGATTTGGAATCTCGGCTGATGCAGGACAGCCGCAGGATAATCCAGCCCAGCTACAATGGACAGATTGCAGTGGACGAAAAGGAGCAAATAATCGTAGCTACGGATATTACTCGGGAAACGACTGACCACCACGAGTTAATAAAGATGGTAGAGGCGGTGGAACAAAATCTGGGGACTCTGCCCCAAGAGGCAAGCGCTGATGCTGGATACTCATCTTATGAGAATCTGGAATATACCCAGCAGAGGGGGCTAGATGCCTACATACCTGATGACTTCTTTGTAGTGCTGGAGAAGAAAGGCGAGTCTGAGAAAAGGTATCACAAAAGCAACTTTCAGTACGACGAGATGAGGGATGTGTATATCTGTCCTGAGGGTCAGGACTTAAAGCGATATCAAGAGATGAAACGGAAAGGCAAGCCACCGTTCATTGTATACCGAGGCAAGTTCTGTAAGGGATGCGCTGTAAGGGAAGAGTGCACAAAAGGTCCTGCCCGGAGGATTACGCGGGACGGCCGCGAGAGTCTCGTGGAAGCGATGAGGGAGAAGCTGAGGAGTGAGGAAGGCAGGGAAATCTACAAGAAACGCCTTTATACGGTAGAGCCCGTCATAGGGAATATGAAATGGAACCGTAGAAGAATAATGATGAGCCTCCGAGGTTTGGAGAAGGTGAGGGGAGAGTTTTCCCTCATGTGTCTGGTTCACAATGTCAAAAAGGTTGTGAAGGGAGTGCTCGCAGGCTCTGTTAATCTCCCTGATAAGTATAGCAGACTGGCTCACACGGCTACACTCGGATACCGAGAGGAAGTGCCGATTTTAGTCTCGACATAAGCCTAAAATAAGCCCCAAAAAGGGAGAAAAGTAGTAATAACTTGATAGCATTTCTCCATTCATTATAGACTGGGATGCTGCAGGGGAATCAGTTATTGGTGGCTAACTCACATTAGAAGAGCTTATTAGACAGCCTGAGATTCAATATTGCATATTTTATCCAGATATTTAACCACAATATCACGAGGGGATGCGTTGTAAGCCCCCATCAATAGATACCCTCCGAATCCTGGGTCTACGTGTTGCCCAGCTAAAAGTATTAATCCTCTTTGGATAAAATATGATTTGGGCCCGAGATGACCAGAATAACAATCCGTAAATTTTAGTTTTTCTTGAGACCTAAAGGTAAAAAATTCACCAGCGTGAATTATAATGCTTCCTCTTTGGTCAAGTGATATTGGGGCTGCTTCTCCCCCCTTCAATAAAGGGTCGCCTATTCTGATATCATAGCTTGCCGGTTCTAGGCAGTCCTCCGACATATTTTCAATCGTCAATCCACCTTCCTTAATAGCTTGTCGGATTTCATCATCGGTCATTGGCATAATGACCTCCTGCCATTCTAATAAGGAACACTTGTTCTAATATAATTATACCAACAACAATGCCTTGTGTCAAGACTTATCGGAATTTTAAAGATATTATTTGCTCTTGTCAAATTGACCCACTACCGAAGCTAGCTATCTATAGGCTTGCTAGCCCGATAACTCATGTAACTGCAGACGACCCGCCACTGCTTCTAGTCCATGGTGAACTCGACCGAACCGTGCCTTTTAGCCAATCTAAAACAATGCATCAAGCTTACCAACAGGTAGGCCTGGAAGCAACACTGATAAAAGTCGCCGGGGCAGGTCACAGTTTCAAGCAGGTCACAGACAAACCTATTTCTCCATCCCATAAAGAGATTGAACAGATGGTGCGGGATTTTTTCATAAAGCACTTATTGCCCACAAGATAGCCTAGTTTGGCTTATTTGATAGAGTCCATATCTGAACAAAACATCGAATTATGTTCGCTACTTATTGCTTGCAAACGACGACCAGTTTAGCTATCATTAACGGAGAAACCAAGGATTCGTTTAGAAATCAGCCAAAAATTTTGGAGGGAGGAACATCATGGCACGACTAAATGAGAGCGCTATACCTACTATTTGCGGCTTCTGCCACACCAACTGTGGCCTAATCGCTTATGTGAGTAACGGTGTACTCCGCCGGATAAAGGCCGACCCAAACCATCCTGCCAGCCGGGGTGATATGTGCCCCAAAGGTGCCGCAGCACGGCAAGTAGTTTACTCTCGTGACCGCCTGAAGTACCCGCTACACAGGACAAATAATGGCTTTAGGCGAATCTCCTGGGACGAAGCACTGGACATAGTAGCCACTCGTCTCCTAGAAATCAGGGAGAAACATGGTGCCGAGGCACTGATGCGATGCATGGGAGCCCCGGTAACCGAGGTGGTCTTTGGCGGCTTTGCTCAGCTTTTGGCTGCCTACGGGTCGAAGAATTCCACTAATCCCGGCCATCTCTGCCACGTGCCGCGGGACATTGCTTTCACTACAGTTTATGGGGGCATGACCCAGCCTGACTATAAAAACACCAGATGTATGGTGGTATGGGGCTCTAACCCTTCGGATTCCAGAAGCTTTGGGGAAGGACGACCCGCCTATGGCAGGTTTGCCCGGTTGATTCCTGAAGCTAAACGCCGGGGAGCCAAGCTTATCGTCATCGACCCCCGCCGTATTGACCTGGTTGACATCGCTGATAAGTGGCTTCCTATTGAGCCGGGTAGCAATGACGCTCTTGCCTTAGCTATGCTCAACGTAATTACCAACGAGGGGCTCTACGACAAGGAGTTTGTTGCCCAGTGGACGGTGGGCTTTGAACAGTTAGCCGAACATGTGGAACGGTTTACACCGGAGTGGGCTGAAGCCATTACCAAGCTCCAGGCAAGCGATATTCGAGAGGTTGCCAGGATATACGCCACTACCAAACCCGCCCTTATCCTGGAAGGCAACTTTGTTGACCAATACCCCAATGCGGTACAAACAGCACGGGCTGTCGGTATCCTCTGCGCCATTACCGGCAATCTGGATGTAGAGGGGGGTAACGTTTTCTTTCCCTTCCCCACCCTGTCTCGTCTTATCAGCAACCCCCCAGCAATAAAACGCCTGAGTGCCGATAAATACCCGCTGTTTCCCATGGTACCCTTTCCTTACTTTGAGGATGCCATTCTCAGTGGAAAGCCCTATTCACCCAGGGCAATGATTGTCTACCATGCCAATCCAGCACTGATTAATGCCGACAGCACCCGGACCAGGCAGGCCCTAGAGAAGCTTGAGTTCCTGGTTGTCTGCGATATCTTTAAGTCAGCGACTGCCGAGCTGGCCGATATAATCCTGCCTGATGTGTCTGATTTCGAGCGCTATGGTTTTCGGTGGTACGCCAGCGCTGAAGGCGGCTTCGTAGCACTGAGACAGAAGGTTATCGAACCGGTGGGCGAATCCCGCCCCGTATTCGAGATAGAGTATGAGCTGGCTAAAAGAATGGGGCTGGAGGCCGCCTTCCCCTGGACTAATACTGAGGAGTGGATCAACCACCGGCTCAAGGCTAGCGGAATCACTCTGGACGACCTGAAGAAACAACTAGTCATTTACACCACACCTCCAGTGGAATACCGAAAATACCTGAGGAATGGCTTCAATACCCCCTCAGGTAAGGTCGAGATTTACTCGCAAAGGTTAAGAGACCATGGATACCCTCCATTGCCTGAGTACAAGGACTTGGATGCAGCATTTGTCGGTCAACCCGGTTTGCTGGAGAGTTACCCCTTGATTGGCACCACCCGAAGGCCAGGGGTGTATGTCCACACCCGATTCCGCAATATACCTGCGTTACGAAAAATAGAACCGGAACCTCTGGTAAGGCTATGCCCTGAAGATGCTCAAAGGCGGGGAATTAACGATGGCGACCTTACCACTGTGAAATCGCTAAAGGGAAGCATTAAAGTCAAGGCTAAGGTGACCGATGAAGTATCCCCGGGGGTGGTAATAATAGATTTCGGGTGGGGTAACCCCTGGGATCAAGGAGCCAACGTTAATATTCTGACCAGTGATGAAGACCGTGACCCCATTTCCTGCTCAACACCTAACCGAAGATTTCGCTGTCAGGTCTCCAGAGCGGATTAGGCTATAGGAGTCCTTAACCTTACCATCCAAACCACTGTACCGCCGGGTGGTGAGCCAACGCAGAAACATGCAGTTCCCTCCTACGCTGTTCTGCTTGGTGTTTTTATGGAAACAGGATTCTTTCCACCTCTCTCAGCCTATCCAGGCCTTTAAGCTCGTACGGGAACATAGGCAGCTCAACTATTTGCCGGTCTGAATATCTATCGTAGATAACCTCAAGGTAATTCTTTTGCTGTCTGGCTTTGGTTAACAAAAAATCTGAGTCCTCCGCTTTGACCACATTATTAATTATCAGCTGCTCCACCTTGAGACCGTATTTGTTCAGCTCACCAAAAACATCCTCCAGCTGCTCAACTGCCAGGGCTTCCGGTATAGTAACCATTGTAAATCTCACTTCATTCCTGAGAAAATCCATATTATCAGCCGATAACCTCTCCCACCGCTTTATGATATCCAGTACTGGCTCGCGGCTCCTTTGCCCAAGCTTCAGCTTAGAATAGATGCGCGGCGCCATTCTCAAATGGTTTCCGAGCATGGCCGGGGTTTGCAGCAGGGTAAGTGTCTGACCCAGTGGAGCCGTATCCCAGACAATAGTGTTATACCTGCCTTTCTGGCTCAATTCCCTGATGTAGTCAACCATGAATTCATCGCTTAGTCCTGGCAGCAGAGAGATCATGAATTCAACAAATTCCTGGTAGTCAATGGATACAAACGAGGAAAACACCTCGTAGACTTCTCTACCGAATTTTTCATCCCACATCTCCTTAACCTCTTCTATCCCAAGCTCATTAATGTACAATGACCCTAGAACCTTTGTTGGTTTCTGGTCGCTGGCTACCTCAAAGATATGTGATAGCGACGGAGTAGCATCGGTTGAGATAGCTAAGGTTTGCTCCCCTGAGGCAGCATAGTGAAGTGCTGTTGTTGCTGCACAGGTTGTCTTGCCAACACCACCCTTCCCGGCAAACATGGTAATGCTACTCCTATTAGTGGTAACCTGACAGTTAGCCTCAACCATTTCACTCTCCCAAAAATAAACTGGACTTACCTGATATGCTTGAAGCCATCGGGTGAAATACAGTTAAACCGCCATTTGAGGGGCAGCTAGTCCCGGCCGCCCCATAGCAATATAGCGCAGGCAAATGTCACCACGACCACAGCCGCACCGGCAATGGTGAAGCTAAGGTAGAAGCCGAACTGGTCGATGAGATAGCCTATTACCGGCGTCAGCACCCCGCTGCCTTCCAGGCCGCCAAAGTAGTAGAAACCGAGTACCGTCGAGCGGTGGCGCTCCGAGGTCTGGCCGACGATGTAAGCCTCCGACACCGGCAAGCGAACATAATTGATTATGCCGAGGATAACTAGTAGGGCACCAATACCCAAGCCGTAAGGCACCAGATTCAGCAGGTACATGGCCGGACCACCAATAAAGCACACCACCAATACAACCGGCACTGTCCCTAAACGGTCAGATAGGTATCCACCCAAAGGGCTAGCCCATAATCCAGAAGAGAATATAAGGGCTAGAAAGACCGCCGCTGTCTCCCTGCTAACGCCGAAGTGATCAACCATAAACAGCGGGACGAATGAGATTACAGAGAACATTACGGCTGTATTGAATGTGGTCAGAATTATAAACGATACCAGGTGGTGCCAACGGCCTGAAGGGGGCAGCGTCGCGGTATCACTACTGGTTATCCTCTGCCCAGCTTTCTTCGTGGCTACACACCGGCCCAAGAGCACATAGAGTACCATCCCGAACACAATAACGGGGAGACCTAGCGCAATGAATACGCCGCGCCAGCCCCAGGCAGGGGCAATGGCGGCAACGATGAACGGGACCACGAAGAAGCTGGCGCTGCCGCCAATCATGTGGAACCCCAGTGCCCGGCCCTGGTTCTTCGGCTCAACCGATGCTGTGATAAGTGGTGGCGAGGCAGGATGGTAGCCACCACCCACCACCCCCATCAGCACCAAGAAGATAAGCATCATAATATAAGTCTGCGAAACACCAACTAAAAGTCCAGACAAGGCCACACCGGAGATGGCTATGGTAATCAGTACTGGACGCCCGATACGGTCGGCGAGCCAGCCCGCCGGCAACTGGCCGAAGCCATAGGCCAGACCAAATGCCGAGATTACCAATCCAGACCGGGTGTAATCAAGGGCAAAGTCATCGCGGATAAATGGTAAAAGCGGTACCGGTAACGCCGTCAGCAGGTGGTGACTAAAGTGTGCCAGCACAAAGAGAGGCACCAAGCCTGAGAAAAGTGAGCGAAACCCGAATTTCCTGATGGTAGTTTCCTCCCAGGTTCAAACCAGCACCCTAGACCTTTGGCACGGCGGTCAGTTCTATGAGGCTAGTCTGTTAGCGCCGGCGCCAGGGGTAGTAATAATGTAGGGCCAGGCTTGCGTTGCAAATAAGACCTTGTATATTTAATAGGGAAAGAATAAATGACCTGAACTTTAGGATGCTCCAAACAAAAAAGAAAAACACCTACAGCCTGCGATTTTGTCCCAAAAGGGCCAATTACCATATTGAAGGCACCTCTTGTATCGTTATAAATAGCCTCAAGCACCTTCCTCACCGCGTACGGGTTATCAGCCGGCACGTCTCTTACTTCTATAGACGGTTGTGAAAGTAAGTAGGCATTATTCTCCCGGGCATATTTTAGGTAATCAAGATTGCCGTAGCGTGGTGGGTTAGTTATCAGTGCCACTGTCTTCGCAGGATTGAAGTGTTTCCATACCGTTAGCAATCGTTCCGGCTCAAATCCTAAAAGTAGGATAAGAATAGTTTCCTTCTCCAATGAAATACTGCCAAAAAAGTTGGGTATGGTGGTAATTTGCTCCACCCCCCGAGTAAGTTTAGTCGGTAGATATGTCTGTGTTGTGTGAAGAATACGAGGAATCCCCAGGTTTAACTCGATCACAAGATAATGAAGAAGCTCCAACAAGTAGATCTTGGTAAAGCCACTAATATCAATTGTGATGAAAGGTTCTTCGGGATTCCTAGGCTTACACTGTTTCCAGATGTTTTTAAGCTGGCTAATCCCATCAATTGGATTTTCTCTCTGGCACGAAATGACAAAGATACCCTTGGAAGTTCTTTTCCCCAGTTCACTCTGTAATCTATACAGGTTGGTATCAACCTGCCTCTTGTAGAGCGGTTCCTCAAGGACAAAGATTGTAGCAAAGTTTGTCCGGTAGTCAATGCCCATTCTGGATATGCTGGAAAGGCACCTGTCTTCAAAACTGGCACAGCAGAAAAAAAGGTCATCGGGGCCATATTCATTCAACCGTGTCAAACGTTTAACTTCGATTGGCTCCTCAGCTACCCTCATCTCTGTTGACCCCACTTGTATATCGCCGGTTTGTTCCAGCAAAAATACCTGTCAATTTACACTATAAACGGCTTAATGGCCGTTGTCAATTCAAAAGTCCTGCGGAGCTTTGTAAGCAAACCCCTAAAAACTAGTTTTTCTACGGTCTAATTAAACGTTAACCCCTTTATCATTTGTGGACCCGTCTGAATTTTACTCATGATAAGTTGCCTCCTTCAATATATGCCGTCTCCTAGATAGAGACAGTTTATTAAGCTATAGCTGCTCTGAGCTGCCCAATTAGGCCAAGATTGCCAAGTTTTGCTGACTATGCTAATAAAAGGAGGGTTTGTGATACCCATAACCCGGGAAATTTTACTTGTTCAGGTGATCATATATCATATGGAACAAAAGCTGCTATAATAATGAAAGTCTACTTGATTATCTAAGTGTGCCGAAGTCATGGTAGAAATACTACGTAACAAAAGTGTAGCCACAAGATTTCAAATACTGGCTGAGATAGCAGCTAAGCAGCCCAATATCCAGCAGAAAGATATTGCCCGAAGAGTCAATGTCACCCCTCAGGCAGTATCCAACTACATAAAACAGCTACTGAGGGACGGTTTGCTCACCTCTGATGGGCGCTCACGATACCGGGTTAGCAATGAAGGTGTTGACTGGATATTAAAACAGTTCAAAGAGCTTGAGGAGTACTTTGAGTCGGTAGAGAAAGCGGTGAGCAATATTAAGGTTTCGGCGGCTGTTGCCGGTTGCAATGTATCTCAGGGACAAACCGTGGGGTTAGTAATGAGGGACGGACTCCTGCTTGCTACCCATGACTTGAGTGCTGGGGCAACAGGCGTTGCCGTTGCCAACGCCGCCGAGGGTGATGATGTCGGTGTCACCAACATTCAGGGGATAATAAGTCTCGAGATAGGTGAAGTTACCATCTTAGAGGTACCCAATATGCAAAAAGGTGGCTCCAAGAAGGTTGACCTTGACCGGTTGCAAAGCGTGTGCCAAGGCCAAAGCCCGATCGCTTCTATAGGAATTGAGGCACTGATAGCATTAAAACGAATAGGCATCCAACCCGATTGCCTCTACGGGGCGAGGGAGGCGGTTGTTGAGGCAGCTAATAGTGGCCTGTCCCCGGTAGTAGTCTGCGTGGACGAAGAGACACCGCTACTGATTAAAAGGCTGGGGGAGGCAGGCATTAAATACGAACTCGTAGACCTGCGACTTGGCTAATTACAAAATCGCCCGCCTTGACAAAAACCAACGTTTGAGGCTAATATCCAGGAAAGTCGATTAGCTCTAAGACAACTAAAGCGCTACATTGATAGAGATAACGTAGATAGCTGAGAGGCTTTTGGATTTATCAGGAGGAAAACATGAGGATAGTCGTGGGAATTACCGGCGCTACAGGCGTGATTTATGGCATCAGACTATTACAAGTACTGTCGTCCATGAGAGAGATTGAAACACATCTCATAATCACCCAGGCTGGAGAAACAAACATTAGGCTTGAAACCGATTGGAAACCGGAAGAGGTAAGGGCACTGGCAGATTTTGTATATGACAATAGTAATGTTGGTGCCCGACTTGCCAGTGGCTCATTTAAGAGAGACGGCATGGTTATTGCCCCTTGCTCAATAAAAACAATGTCAGCTTTAGCGAACTCGTATACCGAGAATCTAGTGATCCGGACTGGGGATGTCACTCTCAAGGAGCGGGAAAAACTAGTGCTGCTGGTGCGTGAGACGCCGCTCCATCTGGGACACATAAGGAACATGGAAAGATTAACTGAGATGGGGGCTATTATTATGCCTCCGGTTCCGGCTTTCTACCACAAACCAGAAACGATTCAAGACATTATTGACCATACAATAGGCAAAACGCTGGACCTCTTTGATATAGAGCACAACCTGTTCCAAAGGTGGTCGGGGATTCGGGAGCAAGAAGAAGTAGCTTAGTAACTGGCAAATTGGCTATCGCTGCCGATTGGGGGCACAGTGCATCTAGGCTAGGCTTAAGGTTGTGTGGACGGAAACTGGCTCCCGAGGTAGGACTCGAACCTACGACCAAGCGGCCACAAACCGCCGCATATTGTTAGTTAATAACCTGGGCAAGTGAACCCGTTTACTCCGGACTTACCCCGAATCGTGACATCAACTCCAATCGCCTGCGCTTAATGTCATCTGCGATAAGTAAGAGGCTCCTTAGGGCTTGTGTTGCGTCTATCATCCGCTGGGTGTCCCCGCTTGAAAGAGATTCGAGGGTATACTTACAGGCTTGCCAAATCGAAGAGAGGTCTTCCTTTCCCTCTTTACGCAGGTAGTCCTGTATCTCTTGGTTAGGGGCGGAATGTAACATCTCGTTAAGCTCTTTCCAAGCCTCGGTGACCTGGGTCTGTAGCCCTTCCACTGTCATCCTAACTTCCCCGATTTCGGAGTGTGTAGTTTGTGGCCCCAGTTCTGGGATGGCACCAGCGGCTCTGATTAGCGGGTTAACGATATCAACGGCGTTTAGGGCACGTAAGGTCTGATTAATGGCAGGTTGGCTCCATGACTTCAAAGCTTCCAGAGGGTAGACGATGTGAAATAGATGGCGGCGCGAAACAGACCCTTCGACCTTGATATCGATATATGGCAGGTCATCGGCAGCAATCCGCATCTCGTAGACCACGCTTTCACTTGGGAACAGCACCTCGCCGAAGGATTGTTCATCAGGTGTGATGTTCGGGAATAGGCCGCGGCCTGCAACCCAGGTATCGTAGCTATGGCCGTGGCCTGCAACCCAGGTACCCTGGTTGTAGCTCTGGCGTATATCCTGCCTGTCTGATGGCCGTGACTTACTGATGCCACGGGCCCATTTATCAAGATTCCTGCGCTCCCTTCCATCCGAGACACGCAATCCCACACCGATGAAAACGACATCGTTACCATAGGAATTCTCAGGAGCCTCGTTCTGGACGTTGACAGTAAGTTGATGAAAGCCTTCTTGGTCTGGAGTCTTGCTGACGGAGGTCTCAACGTGCAACCAGTTTCTCAGTCTCTGCAACATTTCGAAGTCTCCCGGAGATGAATAGTCCTGTCCTTCCATCTGGTTCCTCCTTCCTCCAATCGTAGGTGAGGGAAATGATGTACAACGGAGTTACTCTACTTTGACTTGAGTTTAGTTCGATATCACGCATTTGTCAATAAAGGTGTACGAGTGTACGACGGAAGCTGCCATAGGGGTCGATAGGGAACGTACACCGGACAGGGAAGAGGGGTGGGGGGAGGCGCCTCCGGAGGAAAAAGGCGGCGAGGATGTACTTATGAAGTTCCCCTTTGCAAAGAAGCGGAAAAATGAGGAGAAACAATAGTAAAATTAAAATAAACTGGCTCCCGAGGTAGGACTCGAACCTACGACCAAGCGGTTAACAGCCGCCCGCTCTACCACTGAGCTACTCGGGAGTGCTTTCGTGTGGCTGTCAACTCAGGGTGGCTTCTGAACCTTCAGCCCTACGGGCAATAAGGGCAAAAAGAGGATTCAACTCCCTATATTAAAACAGGCTCCTGTCCTCGGCGTCAAATATAACTCAGGCTATTTCTCCACTATCATACTTACTGCCTCACCACCACCCAGGCACAGGGTAGCCATTCCCCTTCTAAGACCTCTTCGCTTCATCTCATAGAGCAGGGTAACCAGAACTCTAGTACCACTGCAACCGATGGGATGACCCAGGGCAACGGCCCCTCCATTGACATTGACCTTTGACTCGTCAATACCCAGCTCTCTAATTATAGCTACCGTGGAGGCAGCAAAGGCCTCGTTAATCTCGTGTAATTCTATGTCCGTCTCCTCCAAGCCTGCTTTCTTCAGCACCCTGGGAATGCAATTCATTGGGGCAGCGACCACGATTCTGGTATCTATGCCGGCTGCCCCGTAAGCCACCACCTGTGCCATAGGCTCAATTCCCAGTTCGTTTGCCTTTTCCCGAGACATCATAACCATAGCCGCCGCTCCATCACATATCTTAGACGAGTTACCAGCCGTAACCGTGCCACCCTCCTTGAAGGCTGGTGGCAGCTTGGACAGGGCTTCAAGGCTGGTCTCACGCTGAGGTATTTCGTCAGTATCAAAAATGACAGGCTGTCCCTTCCGCTGTGGAATCTCCACCGGAACAATCTCCGGCTTAAACCTACCCTCGGCGGTCGCCTGCTGTGCCTTACGATAGGAACTCAAGGCAAACCGGTCCTGGTCTTCACGGTTGATATGAAACTCTTCAGCCACATTCTCAGCCGTCATCCCCATATGGTAGTCAGCCACAATATCCCACAGGCCATCGTGAACCATGCCATCTATCAGCTGGCCATCAAACAGCCGATAGCCACCCCGGGCTTTAGGTAAGTAGTAAGGAGCTTGGTACATATTTTCCATACCGCCAGCCACAATAATATCGGCATCACCCAAGGCTATGGCTTGAGCGGCAAGCATGGCTGCCTGAAGCCCCGAGCCACATACCTTGTTGACCGTTACCGCTGCTGTATCTACTGGCAAGCCAGCCAGCAGCATCGCCTGCCGGGCTGGACTCTGCCCTAATCCCCCAGGCAGGACGTTACCCATAATAACCTGATCCACATCTTCTTTGTTAATGCCAGCTCGCCTAATTGCCTCAACAATAACAATCTTCCCTAGCTCCAAACAGCTCACATCCTTCAGCGCTCCACCAAAGTCATCTATAGCCGTCCTCACGGCGCTGGCAATTACCACTTCGTTCATCGGCTAACTTCCTTCCACCTTTCTCCCTTCTCTATATTCATAAAAACCCTTCCCCGACTTAACCCCTAGATAGCCAGCAGCTACCATATTCTTAAGCAGCGGACAAGGAAGGTACTTATTCCCACCACATTCCTTGTGGAGGTATTCGCAGATGTGAAGCATGGTATCCAGACCAATAAAGTCACTCAGCTCTACCGGTCCCATCGGCCAGTTAAATCCGGCCTTAAAGGCGGTATCTATATCCTCTTTAGTACAGATACCTTCATAAAGGCAATAATAAACCTCATTAAGCAAGGGAACCATGGTTCTATTAGTCAAAAAGCCGGGGCAATCCTTTTTAACCTCCACAGCAGTTTTGCCAAGCTGCTGACAGAAATCATGTACCACTTTAGCCGTTTCATCGCTGGTTTGCAATGCCCTGACAATCTCTACCAGGCGCATCACGGTAGGGGGCTGATGAAAATGAATTATCATAAACTTCTCTGGTCGCCCGGTGGCTGTGGCTAAAGGTGTCGCTGCCAGGGCTGAGGTATTGGAGCCGATGATGGTCTTGGATGACATAACCTTGCCTAACTCAGCAAAAACCTTCTTCTTAACCTCAAGGTCTTCAAATACTGCCTCTTCAACGATATCCACATCTTTGGCCTCGGCCAGACTATCCACCACAGTGATACACCCCATTACTGCTTCCTTGTCCGCCACTGAAATCTTACCCTTCTCCACTCTCCGGTCAAGGCCTGTTTCTATAGCCTTTACACTTTTCTGAGCTGCCTCCTTGGAGATGTCGTAGACATAGGTATCCAGGCCCGCCTGGGCGCATACTTGAGCAATCCCGCGCCCCATGAGACCCATACCGACCACTAACACCTTTTCTATTGCCATCGCTACCTCCTTTCAAAATTGTTGAGCTTGAAAACTTAGCTGAGATAAACACTGGATTCGAGGTTTGAAGGGGCTTCGCCCCTTCAAACCTCCCTTAATAAACGGCTTGGAAAAGGTTACTCCTTTGGCTTGGGCATGACTGCCTCAAATAGCTCCTCGTCCACAGGGTGCCCCTCAGCTATCATCCGGCGATACTTTATCATATCAATGACGTCACTGCCGGTTATCTTCCGAGTAGCGAAGGAACTCATACCCATGTCAACCTCTCCAAACGGCATGGCATTCAGCCCCATCCAGTAGCTGAGTTCCGAGCGATGCTGGTCGAAGTTACTCCTCTTGGCTGTGCGTAATAAACTGAATGACATCCCGAGACACCCGGGATACAGGTTAGTATATGTCCAGATTATATCATCCACTGCCTTGTCCAGTAGTGACAAATCCCTGGGCAGCGTCTTGACTAATTCCCTGGCCTGCTTCCTCTCCTCACTGGTCTTAAACTCCCCATAGACAATCTCGCCGTCCTCAACCCACTTATCGGTAATCACTTCCGGGTTTCGGATAAACTTGCCATCCTGCTTGAGCACTGGCACCACCTTGTGGATATAATTCTTGCGGAACATCTTGTAGGCGCTCCACTGCTCGCAGGAAGTGCAATTCCACATCGCATCCTCCATCGTCCAGCTCACGGGCTTGAACTGACAGGCACCGCCCATAGGTGATGAGCCATGCAGTGGACCCACCTGACCAAAAGTAG
>JABUBK010000174.1_pt1 | contig 13749 bp, 21 predicted proteins | sample 7332671 | NCBI WGS metagenome assembly JABUBK01 (sample SAMN07256342, study PRJNA390944) | subsurface metagenome | isolation source: Methane hydrate marine sediment | place: Pacific Ocean: Eastern North Pacific, ODP site 1244 | collected 2002
GAACAGGAAAAAGTAAGGAAGGAAGATCAGCAATTTAAGGCTGATATTCACATTATCGCAAATTGGATAAAAAGCGAAAAGGAGAGTGAAAAAAATGCGAAAAACAAAAGTGATTGAATATCATAACGACACAAAAACCCCTCAAATCTTTTACGATTTTGCGATGAATCCGGTTACTATTTTGCCAGGTGAAACAAAAAAATACTTCTCCAAAATTATTCCTGAAGACAAGGGATTTATGACTATCGCCATCCCAAAAGGACATCGTTCAGCTCCTTAAAATTCAAGAGATTTAGAGAATAGAAATAATGGGCGAAGCAATTTCATTTAAGGTTGATTGGAAGACCTGGAATGCTAAACTGAAAAAATTAAATGGGCTTCCAACACACATGAGAGTTATGTCTAAATCTTTGACGATATTTGGAATAGAAAAGTTGAGACAGGGAACACCCAGAAGCAAGCTGTCAGGCGATCACTTGGCCGATGCTTGGGAGTTTGCTATACGAGGAATGAGTCCGATTCATATTCAGATTTATAATTCAATGAGGAATAAAGAGGATATATTAAGGATTCTAGAGTTTGGTTCTCCACAACATGCGATTGAACCAAAGGAAAAAAAGTGTTTGAGGTTTGAATGGAGAGGAAAAATTGTATTTACCAAGCATGTTGAGCATCCAGGGACTAGAGATTATGCGATGATTGCTCAAACAAGAGCAGATATGATGTCAAGATTTGTCCGTCTGAGAGAAATGGTTGTAAAAGAATTTGCTAAGGAAGTCGAGGGAGCAAGATAATTAGATATCCGTTTTTTTTGATATCATCTCAAATAGGACTTGGCTGCTTTCAGCTTAAATGAGATCCTTGGATCTGGTAGATGACAGAATACATTCTGATTGGCAAACTCCGACCTACATGCGGCGAATCATTAGAGGAAGGCTCGTTGATATCGTCAAGATCCTTAGATTGGCCTTCTGGACTCACAGCCTCCCATGACTCCCAGGGGTGAGGGGTGAATGGTATGGGCTAGGTGACTCTGAGATTGTGCTGCTATGAGACGTATATGAGCTTATTTTGAGGATATCATGGCCAGACATGCCGATATGAGCTGTTTTAGCTGATTTTGGCTATCCTGGCCAACAGACTTGACAAATTGGATTTAGCTTTATATATTTAGATTTTATTATGTCATTCTGTTTGCAGCGGGGGCTTCAATGCCCTCCCTGAAATAAACTCACATGAGTTAATATAAACAGGTTTCCTCACCTCTCTTAACATTCAAGGCGTAGAATTTATTTTAGAGAGAGGAGCAGAATGACTAATAAAATCTTGCAAGAATACTCGGACAGAGGTTTTTCTGTCATTCCAATTCCTAAAAACTCAAAAATTTCTGTGGATTTTTGGAGGAGGAATCAATTTCAGCGGGCTTGTGATCTTGATGTTCTAAGCTGGACTAGGCAGGGCTTTAATTTGGGGATCGTCACCGGTCAATTAAGCCGCCTGGTAGTATTTGATGTTGATAATCTTGGCAGCCTTCAGGAGCTTCAAAGGCAAATACCTGAGATTGAACAGACTGCCACAGTGAAAACAGCTTCAGGGAAATTCCATTATTATTTTGAAAGTGATCTATTAATCCGAACAGTAAAGGGTAGTTACTTAGGAATCCCAGACGTTGAAAGGATTGCTGAAGGGGCTTACGCTGTGTGTCCTGAATCTATAATTGATGATAGAGCTTATAGATTCATTAGACCGCTTGCAGAGATCCTCCCTTATCCTCCGAGGCTAATTGAAGAGAGCACAGCTCAACGTTTATATCCTCAAAATCTTCCTTATCATCACATAGACGGAAGGAGCTGCATATCTCAAATCGAGCAAAAAGAATTGATGCCAGGAGAAAGAAATAATAGTCTTCATATGCTTTACCGGCTATTGATAAAGGCAAGAAATACAAGCAAACATGCTAGGGAAATAGTCTGGATAAAAAACCAGAGTTTAAGATATCCAAAGTCTCAAAAAGAATTGAGAAAGGTTTGGAAAAAAGACTATCGAATTAATTGCCAGGGAGTTAGAAGCTGTCTGGATTTTGTAAATTGTGATGATTGCCGATATAATGAAAGGGAGGAAAAAATGTTTAGTTTGCGAGTAAGGAATCAATCGAAACTATTAACTCTAACTACAACTGAAAGATCAGCTATACCGCTGATTGATAGTTTTTTGGATGGTAAAATTCCAACAGCTTCTCAATATTCTAAGCGGTTTAATGTGGACTGGAGGACTTCTAAAAAGATAATTAATGGACTCAAAAACAAAGGAATTGTCTAACAGAGGTAGGGGACTGTAAATTTACAGGGGGGGTCAACTGGGGTGAAGCACTCAAAAAGTGTGCCTATACTTGTATTAATCTAATAAATAGAGATAAACTAAAAATAAAGCTCCGTATCAAACCCCAAATCTTAAATCTTAATATTAAACTTTAATCTAAGATATTAGAATAGAGTTAAGAAGATATTGAGAAAGGAGTTAAGAGATGCAAAGCGTTCAAATCCTGTTGGCCATCTCAGAGATCTTCATCCAAATTTTTTTAAGCCGACCATTTTTTATCAAACTGGAGGTTAGGAAATGGATAACGAAACATTTAAAAAATGTCATAGATTAATATCAAAAATTGGAGGGCTGACATCTGCAAGAAATACAATTCTTAGAAAAGCAGAAAAGCGGGCTGGAGAATATACAGAAAGAATCAGAGAATTGAGGTTACAGCTTGAAAGTTTAGAAATTCAGATAAAATCCTCTAATTAGGAATTAAGAAAATAAAAGAAAAATCCCAAAAATCCCAAAAATTTTTCAACTCAGTGTAGAATATTTTAAGGCAGCAATCCGACCCTCAGTTTATTTTCAGCATTTCAACAGTTGCAGAGGGAATCATTAGGTTGAATCCGATAACCGTAATCAGGATTGATGTCAGGAGGATAGTTAATTTAATTTTTATTTTCATTTTCTCTTTCTCCATATCTATATAAGACGATTAAAACGATAGAAAGGTCTAATTTCCCCTTCTGGTATTTAAATTTATTTTAAAAAAACTTGACATATTACAATTTATTCTTTATCTTTATCTCATGGCAAAGAAAAACGGATCTGAATTACTACCCATTGTCCAGGAGCTGAAGGATATTTTAGAGGAGCTTAGTTTATCGCCTGAGACCGCCACCTCATTTATTCGCCACATTACTTCCAGACAATTAAGAAGGTGGCTTGACGGATCGAGCATTCCTTCGAGCATTTATCAAAATGAGATCCTTAAAGCGATCCGGAAATTGCAAAAGCTGAAAAAAAGCTGAAAAATGTCCATGCTAGACTATTCATCAATTCGAGATCGTACAGCACAGGGCAAACCAGAGCTTAGTTTTTGGAGCAGCCGCCGGCATCTTGAGAAAAAGTGAAATAATGATAAAACTACCATCATCAACATCAAGAGGAAAGAACAGAGAAACCGAGATGCGGGAATTTGCTAGCCAGTTGATAGAACTCGATATCCAAATCGGCTTTAAGATTTCAGCACGTGGCTGGTGTTATACTCTGGAAGGATATAATCTCATAACAAAAGCAGAATTTGATATAGTCGAAAATCTAATTAATAATTGCCGCCGGACTGGATTGTTGCCTATAGACTTCGTTGCTGAAGAAGAAGCAAGGAAATTTAGTGGCGTAGAGATACCTGATTCGCAAACTCCGACCATGTACATGCGGCGGTATTTGAATGCTGCACTCGAAGCGGAGAATTACTACACGCCGGATTGGTGGGAGGGAGAAAAATATTATATCCAGATAGTCGTGGAGAAGATAGATTTAAAAACGCTGTTTACGCCTATATGCAAGAAGTTTCATATCCCGATTGCCACAGGTAGAGGCTGGAGCAGCATGTTACAGAGGGCTGAATATGCTAGGCGATTCAAAGAGGCTGAAGACGATAAAGGGCTTTTATGTGTTCTGCTCTACTGTGGAGATCACGATCCAGATGGTTTACGCATAGATCAGTTTTTGAGAGAGAACCTAGAAGATCTCAATAATATAAAATGGAGAGACAGCTCGGAGGGTTATAATCCGGAATCGCTTGATATTCAGAGATTTGGCCTTAATTATGATTTTATTATTGCTAATGACTTGACCTGGATTGATAACCTTATTACAGCAAGGCGGAAGAATCTTGCCGATTCATCACACCCAAATTTTCATCTTCCATATGTGCAGGAGTATCTCAAAAAATACGGAGCGAGGAAATGTGAGGCTAATTCTCTTATCATTAAACCAGAGGAAGGAAGAGCACTCTGTAAACAAGCGATAGAAGAATATCTAGGTAGTAATGCAGTATTGAGGTTTAGGAAGAAAAGAGAAAAGGTGAAAGAAAAGCTTGATGAATTTAGAGAAAGAACCGGACTCAACGAATCAATCAGGGAGGCTATTGCCCTTATTGAAGAGGAAGAAGAATAATGGCTGTTTTAATGATCTTTAAGACAAAGAATGGAAAAGAGGGGCGTTGTGATGCCAGGTGTTATGATGCTCAGGGATCTGAGTGCTGCTGCTGCTGTGGTGGTGTCAATCATGGAGTCGGGTTTAAACAGGCTTATAAGAACACCTGGAATCGTTTTGATGAAATGGTAAAAGGAGCTGATAACTTTAAAAAGATTGTTCGGATCTCAAAACAGCTCTTCCTCTTCGGAGACAAAGAGGAAGAAATAAATGGAGAGAATAAAAAATTTATAAATAGGAGGTCTAAAAATGAAGAGAAAAAGCGGGATTCTATCCCGAAGGAAAGAATCCCTGACCCACAACTCTATTAAAGAAACAGGCTGTCTTCAAACTAAACCAAATCGTCAAAAAAAGCAAGAAAAGCTAATTCAGATGAACTCAAATTATACGTTTTATTTTGATGAGAATGATGTTTGTTGTTATCGGCTAAAAAAAGAAGCCACGATGAAAAAAGGCGATATCCTCCAGGTCTGGGATGATAAAAATTATATCTGTTTAGGCTGGGGTGAAGTCATTGGCATAGGAGTAAGTTCTAAAAAAGGGATTCCCTTGATAGACACAGGAAGTAAGCTGATATGGGGAAATGATTATTTCTGTATTCCAGAGAAAAGAGCTTTACAAATTACCAGGAGAATTGAAAAGGATCTGGAAAAAGTTTTACTCAGAAATCGGAATTGAGATGGTAGAACTAAAATTAAAACTTGCACCTAAGACTGAAGAGAGATTGAGAGCTTATGTTAAAAAACAGTTTAATACGACATTAGAGAAGAAGTTGAGAGACGTTCTCATTGAATGGATTGGGAAAGGAATTAAAAACATCTAGACTTTTACGAATAGAAAGTTTATCTTTATATTGAATCAGTGAAAGTAATAATAATTTTATTTGGGGTAAGTTTCTTCCTTAGCAAGAACTTTCACTGGTTCGATAATAATTGGAAGAGCTTGCCTCTTCTCGGAATCATAAAATTAATAAGCAAAATTAGAGCAGCCCGCTCTCCTACCTTAAAAATTCCATCAATATATCCCTTTCTGTATATGCTGTCTACCCCTTCAGGGCGGTCTGCTCTTTATTTTTAAAATGGAAGGAATTTGAAATGGAATTTATTAAGGGAGTGAAATATATTGAGTGTCCAGGATGCAAGAAATTCAAACTGAATCCGACTAAAACAATGAACGCTTTAAGCAGAAAAAATGATAAAATTTATGTGTGTTCAGACTGTGGAACGCTTGAAGGCTTCGACTCTTTGAAAGTTATTATTGAAGAGATAGAAGATAAAAAAAAGAGAAAAAAGGCTAGAGATTTATTTAAGAAACAGAGGGAGGAATTAAAAAAATTTTTAGGAATAAATTGAGAATTTGATAACCATAGGATTGATTAAAAAGGAAGCATAAAATAGTAAAATTAAGAAAAGGACAAACTGTTTTATTTAAAGCGATTGATGATTTTACAGGACAAAAATTAAAATTAAGTGGCGTTATTGTCAGTGAAGCTCTTAGGTATATTAAAGAACATCGAGACTTACAAAAAGAGTATGGCGGCGTTTTGAAAGACGAAGCGTATATCGTAAAAGTAAAGGGAAATTCTCAATCCGAGCAATTACATCTTGTTTTCCCTGAGGCTATTTTAGAAGTGAAGAAAAAATCTTAAAAAAGGAAGTGAAAAAAAATGGAAAAATTAACTTCAAAAAAGAAAATTTCAGACACTACTAGAGGATGTTTAATAATTGTAGTTATAGTTTTAATAATTGGATTATATATAATATTTGCTCCGCCTGAAAAACAAAAAGCCCCATCAAAACCGCTTTATATTTCTTTAAATGCTTCAGTTCAATTTACAGGAACTCAATTTATAATCACTAATAATGACAGTTTTGAATGGAGGAATGTAAAGCTAGAGATAAATTCAAAAATATTGAAAAGTGGATATAAGTTAACTACTTATAAAATGATAGCCGGTCAGACTTATACTGTTGGATCTATGCAATTTGCTAAATCAGACGGAACAAGATTTAATCCTTTTTCGATGAAAGTACAATCTATTGATATTTATTGTGATACTTCAAAAGGAAAAGCATCGTATCACGGTTCATGGAATTGAAGAAAAAAATGACAGAATTTGACGATAATGAGTTGAGTAAATTATCTAAAAAACAACTTATGAAGCACAAAAGAAAACATAAAGAAATGATGAAAAAGAAAATATTAAAAAAATTTAAAGCTAAAAATCGCTGGGTGTAAAAAGATTGAATAAACAAGGCGGCAAACAAAAAAAGTATGTTCCTACCAAATCTTTCAACCCCCCTTTTGCTGACACTATAGCCGGAGTTTCGACATACTCTCCGGTTGCTGCCTTTTTAAGTAATTAAAATATAAATAAAGGAGTAAATTAGATGAAGAAGTTCTTGAGTTTTATTCTAATATTGTTGGTTTGTATTGCTGTTCAAGGTGAGGGTCTCAAGAATATCGAAAAGACAACTAAACAGCAAAAAAAAGAAAAATCTGAAATTAAGCAGAAAATCAAAGCTATTTCTGCCAGTGAATGTTTTGCTAAATACTTTTCAATTTTAACTGTAGAGAACGATGGTTCAATGTATCGAATCATGGTTTCACTATATCCTTTATTTGAACCAAAAAGCTATGAGCAGATTCAAACCTGGAGCGATGCTGTATGTAAGTCGTCAAAACGTATTCTTGATAATTACGGTTTAATTAGAAATATCTCTGTTTGGATAGTTCGACCCATGCAATTTTCATTAGAGGGAAATGGTTATTTAATAATTTATGGGAGAACATTTTATAACCATCATACTGACAGATACGAATTTAAAAGTCTGAAAGTCTTAAATAATAAAAAGAGAAAATGAAAAAAGAGACCGGTCAGGCATGTCAATATTTGTCCATTTATCTATTCCCCATTTTCGACTCTTTTTAGTTATGCATTAAACCCCCTATCTTGTTTGACCGGTCTTAATTTTTATAAAAGGAGGTGAGAAATGTTTAAGAATTTACTAATGATTTTTATGATTGCCTGTATGGTAATTGGCTGTGTGTCTACTCTGCGGGTTGCCCCTGTTCCCTGGCAAGATGTAAAAGTCTACTATGATGAAGCTGATGTCAAAGGCAAATTTGAAACACTCGCCACATTCAGATATGAAGGAAAAGCGATAGAAGCAGTAGCAGAGGAGCAGATTGAGAAGATGAAAAAGAGTGCGGGGGAATTAGGTGCGAATGGAATCATCGTAACTGGAATGAAAGACCCTGATGATTTGGATGCAGTAGTTGATGAGAGTAAAATTCAAGCGGTTGCCATTAGGGTAAAATAGGGCAAAAAAAGTAAATGGCAAGGGAGGCTGGAAAATTTTAATCGGAGGAAAATTTGAGGAAACTCAGGGGCATATTTTCAGATGTTCTAGCCTCCTCTTGCCAGCTTTTAAGGAGGTGAGAAATGAAAGAAACAGTTCAAATCCCCGAAGGACTTAACAAAAAAGAAAGAGATTTATACCGGACTTTGATGAGGTCAAAAGAGGAAAATATTGAAAAGAAATGGAACTACAGTAGCGTAAAAGATATCATTGGCCATAAAAAAACAAATTCTATGAATGGCGAAGTTAAAATCACGTTCTCATATCCACTGAAAGAAGCTTCTAAAAATGAAAAAAGCTGTCTTGATATGGCAGTAGAGGAGCTAGGAAAAACAAAAATATTACTTAATCAAAAAATCGAAAAAACGCAAAAAGAGCTAGAAGATTTGAAGTTAAAATCAGATAAGATTGACGGAGTTTTGACAGCATTAAAAGAGATAAAAAAAGATATATATTCTACAGAATAAACTTTTTTTATAAAGTAAAAATTGAAAGGTTTAATATGGATAATAAAAGAATCTTAGGGTTACTTTGCGTACTTTTACTTGTTTGGGGTTGTGCGGGCTTTCTATATAACCTTCAAGGTAGTGAGACTATAATGTTTCCAGATTGCTCTAAAGAAGAAGTTATGCAGGCTTGTTTTAATCATTTTTTAAAATTACATAATAAAGTTACCTGGTATGATGAAAAAACTGGTATTATTCAGGCTGAAAGGGTAACAGAAGCAGGGGGACTTAGGTTGGGTGCTGGTTTTGATATGAATCAGAACTGGAGTATTCAGATTTTAGAAGGTAAAGATGGTGTTAGTCTCAGTGTTCATCTTCACAAACAACCTGATGCGTATGGTGGAGCTTCTAAGTGGGTTAATGATTTTATTATAGCGGTTCGGAGGCAACTAAAGAAGGAGGAAAAAATTAAAGGGATTCCAGCCGGAATTATTATTCATAAGAAATGTGCTCAGAGATGAAAAAGAACTCTGATATGAAAGACGATCTTAAAATTCTGTGGTGGTGGGTAAAATTCACTTTTTTTTGGGGTTTGATACTTCTGATCTGTGGAATCCCCTGGGCTTGTTAAACAGAAATGTAAGATCTGGAGGAAATTTGAAAGATAATCTGACATGCTTCCTCAAGAGCAAATTAAAAAATGTCAACTTTTGTAAGATTTATGAATGCTGGGATATGGCCGGAAGGGGAGAACGTCTCTTAAATCGCCTCGGATACAAGAAAAATCCCCAAAATGAGGACTTTTGACAGAAAAGAGACACGAAGGAAGAGGATAAGATCAGAAACACAGTTAGGATAAGAAGCAAGAGGAAGAGGACAAGAGCAAGGAAGAATCAGAACACAGCCAGGGCAGCCAGGAGAGCTTGAAATGGAAGGAAATAGAAAGATATCCAAGAGCATAGAGAAGAGAAAAAAACGCCTCCAAGGGGAGGAGGACAAGGGGAGGAGGAGAATTAGGACTAGGAACGTAACCAGGAGGCCGCCGGATAAGAAGCAGAAAGAAGAGGAAGGAGAGAGACGAAAGAGAAAGAGATAAGCTCCAGGATAGACTCGATAAAAAGGCGTGGAAGTGGAAGGATGAATAAAAAGGCTTAAATGACAAGAGAAATAATAGACACAATTAATATTATTTTAAATGGCAACTGGAGCAAACTTTTAATTGATGTGATTGTAGTTATTGTTTTAGGCTTAATTGTTTATGTTCTCCATACTTATTTTCAAAGAAAAAAAATGAAAAAGAGAAAAAGCAAGTGATGAGGAGAATCAGTCTGAGGATAGACGGAGAGAGAAAAGCCTCCTCAGGATTAATGTCGAAAAAAACCAAAAAGTTCTCTGAAAGTGCGGGTTTGAAGAGGAAAATTGCTGTTTTGGGTGACAAAAAGGCTTATTTGACCAAGAAGAGGCGAGTTAGGATATTAAGTTGAAATGAAGAGATACCAGAGGGATGAAAGAAAATAGCGGTATTTAGGGGGGGTAAAAACCCCATCGAGACATATACGGAAAAAAAAATCTAAACTTTCAAAAATAATACTTAGAACCGAAGCGGTTCTAAGTATTATTTTATGTCTTAATACCCCAGGAAAAACCTGTAATACATGGCGTCTTTCAACACGTCGTATATGGTCTATTATGTAAACTTTTTAAAATGCTAAGTGTAATGAAATAAAGCACTTACAGAATTGATATAATTATGGGATTTTTTTTGATATTATTTGGGATTTTGTCCCAAAAAACCCTGAAATATCAGCTTTGAGACCATTCATAAGACCTTTTCAGGCTGTTTTGACCCCTGGCATCCCATCGATTTTTGCTGTGATTTGAGCATAACTGACAGGAAAAGGCTTGACAAGCTGCCAGCTCTCTTCTATCCTCTTGAGTAGAGGTGTTTGATCCCCTTGAGGGGACAGACTTAGGTAAGGCGGTAACGGTATCAAGTCCTGGTGTCATCCAGGAGAAATCACATTTAATTATGTAAGGGCTTTTAATGCCTATGAGGGCTTTATGGCAATAAGGGCTGTAGAGATACCCTGGTATATAGGAGTTTGAGGCTTAGATCGAAGCTCTGGAGCTTACAGGAGACAAATAACATGGTAACAGAACCTGGAAGAGACAAAGACAGTAGAGGAAAATTTATCAAGGGCAATACCGCAGCTCTCAAATCTGGCTGCGGTAGCTTCCTCATTCGAGGGCGGCTTCCTCAAGTCCGAGGAATCAAGCGACTGAGGGGGGAACTCCAGGAATTGAAAAAGCGGCTAGAGGAAGATATCTCAAACATTAATGTCAAACAACAAATCTTAATTGATAATATTGTCAAAGCTCATGGGTATTCTTTGCTATTTGAAGCACATTGCAAGCGAGTCGGGCTGTTTACTTTCAAAAGAAAAGAGATCAACTATATGCCAGGCTTCGCAGTTTATCAGACTTTTCAAAACCAAATAAGGCACTCGATCAGGGCACTAAATGACTCTCAGGATCGAGGCAATGATAAACCTCAAACGATTGTCGAAATGCTAAAATCGGAGGGAGAAAAGAATGAGCAAAATCAAGACAACAGGCGATCTTAGAAAAAATTTTCCTAATTTAGTAAAGCAGATTGAGGATAATGTCTTGGATCAGCTTGGAGTTTTTAAGGAAAAGCGGACTTTCATAGAAGACGAAGCAATCAAACTCACAGATGAAGAGAAAAAACAGATCAAAATACAGACTCGGATAATGGCTGGAATTTGAAGCAGAAGTTTATCAATAATATGTATCATATTATTGATAAATACTCATATGCGTCAACGAAAAAGGATAAAGAGCGTCGGGCAAAATGAACACACAAAGAATGAAAATTGATAGAAAATCTACCTTATCAATACTCACTTACAGAGCGGGGGAGTTTCTAAGTGCGCTCCCCCGCATCGCAATCATCAAGGCTTATCTATATATCGAGTGTGTTCATCCTAAAAGGGGACAGCTTGTCTTTCAGGCTGTCCCCGCTTCACACTCTTTAAGGAGAAAATAGATTGAATGTTGTAGAAGCTATCCGAGACGATCGATTTTTCAAAGGATTATTTAAGGATTTGGAGACGTGGGCAGCATGGACAGTTTTTTTAAAAAGCCTTTTTGGATTAAAAATTGAGGATCGCAGAGATCGGAAGCTCTTTAGACAATGTACTGGAAGGCGGCGACCTCCAGGAAAGGCGGCTAAAGAGGCATATGTCGTCTGTGGAAGAAGATCAGGAAAATCATTTATAAGTGCAATCGTCGCTGTTTATTTAGCTTGTTTCAGATCGTGGAGTGAATACCTGAGTCCAGGAGAGCTGGGGCATATTTTTATTATTGCGAATGACAGACAGCAAGCCCAGATTATCAAAAAATATATCTCAGGAATAATGGACTCTAAAGCTATCTTCAGGAATTTGATTAAAGATGATTTGCAATGGCAAATTAACCTAAAGAATAACATAGTTATCTCAGTTAAGACATCGAATTTTAGGGCTGTCCGAGGTTATACGATCCTCTGTGTCATAGCTGAAGAGGTGGCATTTTGGAGGGATTTGGAATCAAGTGCGAACCCCGCCCATGAAGTCATAGAGGCGTTGAAACCAGGTATGGCTTCAATCCCTGAAAGTCTCTTGATCGGAATTTCAACGCCCCATGGTAAATTTGGATTTCTTTATGAAAAATTTCAGGAATTTTACGGAGAAAAAAACGACGATGTGCTTACCTGGAGGGCAAAATCAACTTTAATGAATCCGACCATAGACCCCTCAATTATAGAAAAAGCTCTTCATAGAGATAAGGCTTCAGCAAAAGCAGAATGGCTTGCAGAATTTAGAGAAGATTTGGAAGATTTTTTGAGCCTGGAGCTTATCGAAAAGGCTGTAATACCTGGACGGATTGAATTGCCGCCGGTGAAAGATGTTAGGTATCACGGATTTTGCGATCCGAGCGGGGGACGGAAAGACAGCATGGCTTTGGGGATCACACATAGAAATAAAGATGAAAAAATCATCGTGGACTTGATCCGAGAATCACGACCTCCCTTTTCTCCTGATGATGTAGTTAGGGAGTTTGCAAAAGTCCTAAAAAAGTATGGAATTTATCAATGTTTTGGAGACAGCTATAGTGCAGAATGGGTAGCTTCGAGCTTTAGAAAAAATGGCATAATGTACGAAATTTCTCCCTCTTCAAAGTCTGAATTATATTTAGGACTCTTGCCTCTTCTAAGCAATTTTGCAGTTGAAATTTTAGATGATAAAGTTTTAAAGGGACAATTGAGATCACTCGAAAGATATCCTAAAAGTGGAGGAAGAGATAGAATTGACCATCCTGGAGGATGCCATGATGACGTGTCAAACGTCGTCGCTGGAGCGGCTCTCCTGGCTTCTAAGGCTGATGGCGATGACCTTGCAGATATCACCCTTCAACTGGCTGAACAAGACGAAATTGAGAGCCTTACTGATGAGGAAAAAAATGCAGCTCGGATCACAAAATGGCTTTTGGGCGGCGAGCTTGAATCGCCTGAAGAGGCAAAAAAACCATTAATCGGCAAACCAAAAACTTGTCTTACAGTTTCAGAATGGATGAGACGGAGTGGAAAATAAAGTGAATTTGCAAATCAATAAAGATAGAAGTTTCCATAATTCTTCCTATTGAATTAGGGGACTGGTTAGCTTTGCCAGTCCCCGCTTTAATTAATTGAAAGGAGCAATGATAATGACAGAAAAAACAGAAAATCTTGAAAAAATTATCCTAACTGAAATTAGCAAAAATCCGAGTTTTATTAGGTGTGATGTTCCTTCGATATTCCCAGCTTCAACTGAAATGGGAGGAGTATTCGAGGCTGTGTTTTTGTTATCCGATCTGCATAAATGGACAGAATTGACCAGCAAAAAAGATTTTAGAATGGGCGGGGTAAAAGAGGAATCCGATCAAAGGATTCTAAAGGCTTTGGATTCTCTTGCAATGAAAGGACTACTTGATATTTATCAAGTGGAACTGCGGCGAGATATGAGTCATCGAGATATCAGATTTATGTCTGTAATTGGTGAAGGGACTCGAACTAGTGGGACTAGTGATGTCAAAAAAACCGTTACACGGGATTTTTCGACAAAACCATTATCAAAAGAGGAAAGAGATAAGCGAAAATCTATTACAAATCCGAGTGAGATCGTCAAAAAAATCCGAAAAAATCGAGACAAATCCTTTCAGGGAATGATGGGCAAGCCCTCAAATACTAACCTTGTCTCTGAGCAAAAAGCGGCGATGAAGGAACAGGAAAAAGTAAGGAAGGAAGATCAGCAATTTAAGGCTGATATTCACATTATCGCAAATTGGATAAAAAGCGAAAAGGAGAGTGAAAAAAA
>JABUBK010000175.1_pt1 | contig 13740 bp, 13 predicted proteins | sample 7332671 | NCBI WGS metagenome assembly JABUBK01 (sample SAMN07256342, study PRJNA390944) | subsurface metagenome | isolation source: Methane hydrate marine sediment | place: Pacific Ocean: Eastern North Pacific, ODP site 1244 | collected 2002
TTTGGGCTGTGAGTCTATTTTGTTTTTGATGCGGCAAGGACTACTTTCTTAATATATCAAAAAATCCCTTATTGTCAATTTTTTGGGTTCCATTTATTAATTGAAAATTAAACGGGAGCTGCTTCTCGATAATTTAAACTTTAAGAATGGAAGGAATGCTTAAATCAGCTTTACTATTAAACAACATAGCGAATATTATTCGAATGGCCCAATGTTGGGTTAAATTAATTCTGCTCCGGTAATTAATTTAACAATTTCATCCCCGCTAGTCTCACTTTTTAACTTTGATCCTATTCTCTTTCCTCCTCGGAGAACTATAATTCTCTCTGCTACACTGAAGACGTGTCTCAAATTGTGGCTGATAACAATAACGGAAGCCCCGTGTTCCTTTAATTGTCTCACCAAACCCAGTACTTTTCGTGATTCTTCCACCCCTAACGCTGCTGTTGGCTCATCCATAATAATTATCTTTCTCCCCCAGGCGATAGCTCGTCCCACAGCTAGTGCTTGACGCTGACCCCCAGAAAGGTAACGCACAGCCGTCCGCAAAGATGGTAATGTAATAGACAGTTTCTTTAGAGTACGAACAGTTACCTCTTCTACCTTCTTTTTGTCAATAAAAATGCCCGATCTCCCTTTAGTGGGTTCTCTACCCAAGAAGAAATTAGCGGCTACATCGCGAGTCTCCACCAGAGCCAATTCCTGGTAGACTGTTTCAATACCCAAAGCTCTTGCGTCGGAAGGACTTTGAATCTCAATTCTCTTACCCTCAAGATAAATTTCACCTCGATCCGCAGTATATACTCCGGAAATTATCTTTATCAAAGTCGACTTTCCCGCCCCATTATCTCCAACCAAGGCCACTATCTCTTGGGGATAAAGTTCAAAATCCACATTTTCCAGGGCATGAACACCTCCAAAATACTTATAAATACCTCTCATTTCTAGTATTGGGTAAGTACCTGAGTTTTTCTTCGAGGAAACCCTATCTTCCAAGTCCTCTTTTCTCCTCAGTTAAGATTATTGGGTCCTGGCTTTCTTCATTTGATCTATCATAACAGCAATAATAATTACGGCTCCTATAGCTGCCGGTTGCCAGTAAGCAGGAAAGCCCATAAGAACCAAACCATTTCGAATTACCTGCATAATTGCCGCTCCAATTAAAGTACCCCAGACACTCCCTTCTCCCCCTCTTAAACTGATACCACCAATGGCAACCGCTGCTATTATATCAAGCTCATAGCCTAGAGCAGCCGTAGGAGCAGCAACCCCAAGACGAGAGGTCATCAGTAGTCCGCCGATGGCGGCAAAGAAACCGGAAAGAGTGTATATCAAAATCTTTATTTTTCCAACATTTATACCGGTCAAAGAAGCAGAATATTCATTCCCTCCCACAGCATAGATATGATATCCAGATTTAGTGTTGTTTAAAAAAATGAAAGATATAATGGCTAATACTATCATGAAGATAACAGGCAAAGGAACTTTCCAATGAAGAATGAGGATATCTGTTTGGCCTAAGAAAAGAAAACCAGGCGGGAGATGACGAATAGGCCATCCACTGGTAAGTCCATAACAGAAGCCACGAGCAACGCTCATCATTCCTAAGGTAGCGATAAAAGGAGGCAGCTTTGTCTTACTAATCAAGATACCATTTACATATCCTGTAAAGGCTCCCAGGGCTAAGCCAGCAACTACAGATATACTAACATTCACTCCCTGCGCCAGAAGCATAGCAGTGATGATACTTGAAAGAGCCATAACAGAGCCAGGAGAAAGGTCTATGCCTCCCCCTATAATTACCATTGATTGGCCAAAAGCACTGATACCAATCCAGGAAAAAGCTCTTAAAATATTAAAGATATTGTAAGAGGTTAAAAAAGTTCCGGTGTGGATGCTTAAATACGTACCCAGCGCTATGAGGATCAACAAAATAGTTATTACTTGATTTCCTGTTACTCTACTTATCAATCCAGAAAATTTCTTTTGGCTACCTTCGGTTTTTATCTTACCGCCTTTGACTCTTCGTTCCATTCCTTTTTTCTCTTAAAAGAAAAAGGCCAATTCACTTATTGAAAACTGGCGAGGATAATTCCCTCGCCAGTTTTCAATCTACACCTCGTCCATATGAAAACTTCCGAGGCTAATTCTCCTATTCAGGAAAGGGAGGAGGCAAAGGTTTGGTAAAGTCGTGAGTTTCCCAGGCTTCAATCATAGCATCGACATTGTGTTCGGTTACAATATCCATTCCTGAATCAACCCAATCGGGGAATCTTTTCCCATGAGCTACATAGTCGTATAACATCTGGATCGTATCGTAGCCCCAACCCCAGTATTTTTGTCCTACCAATCCAGATACAAGACCAGCTTTCATCCATTCAAGTTCTACCGGTAAAGTATCAAAAGCGACATTCTTAAGTCTTCCAGCAAGAGAAGCTTCCTCCCACAGGGGCATTGCACCTCTACCAGCAAACATGGGCCATAGTCCCACGAAGAACCATCCGTCAAGGTCTGGATGTGCTTGCATAGTCTCTTCTACTACCTGAACCCCCTGATTAATATCATCGTAGCAGGCAACAGTTGTAACGACTTCTATGCCTGGATAGTCTTTGATGCCATCCTTAAAACCACGGATTCTCTCCTCCAGGTTTAAAGCACCAGGTACACCTGTTAGAAGCGCAACTTTGCCTTCCTTTCCCATGTATTTAATTAAAAGCTCGGCTGCTGCTTTACCTCCGGCGTAATTCTCTACTCCCAGATAGGCGAATCTTTTGCTCTCGGGAGCATCGGAATCCCAGGTCATAACAGGAATACCAGCGGCTGTAGCCATATCAATCACATCCACAAGAGCAGTAGGGTCATTGCAGGAAACCCCAATACCGTCCACTCCTTTAGCTATAATGTCTTCCATAACTCTTACCTGCTCAACAGCATCGGAAGCCACTGAACCTGTATAAATAACGTCTACACTATCTGGCCCCTTAGCAGTTATTTCTGAGGCTTTCTTAAAAGAACCGTCTCTTCCTAGAGCAAACACTGGGTTGTTGAGAGCTTTGGGAATCCAGGCAAAAACATAACTTTTAGCGGTAGCCGGAGTTACCTGAGCCAAGAGAACTGTCAACAACGAAACCGACAACGTTAATGCCAGCATACCTTTCCAACCTTTAACTTTCATCTTATTGTCCTCCTTTAGACTGGGTTTGATTCTCTACAAAAGCTCCTAAAGAGAGAAGCTATTTCTTAAACACTCTCTTCAGGAAGCTTTTTAACGGCCCCTTACTTTCTCACCTCCTTCCGGCCTTATTTTTAACCTTTCCCTGTTAAAGAGCTAACTTCATAGCTGATTGTTAGCAAAATTTTTTTATTTGTCAACGTGCGGCGTTTTTTGAGGGTCTATTTAAGAGAGTCCTACGGTCTATTGCAATCTCAGGCTGTCTTTAGAGTAGTCGATAACCATAAACTAAAGTCATCTGCCCCATCAGGAGTTAACTTGAAAGGTGAGTAGACTGGGCTTTGGCGGAGAGGGAGGGATTCGAACCCTCGAGGAGGCTTTAACCCCCTACACGATTTCCAATCGTGCACTTTCAACCACTCAGTCACCTCTCCCGCAATTTTGGTCTGGTGGATGCGGTTGCAACCAATTCGAACCGCTGCCGAAATAACTGCCGATATCAAAATACTTCCTGTTCACCAACCCTATTTATACCAGAAACTATCCCAAAAAGCAACCCAACTGCGCTTGCTCAGAATGACCTGCGAGCAAATAGCCAAAAGCTTAAACATCAATAGGAGAACTGCCACAAAAGCTTGTAGGTATAAAAGGAAGTAGCCTTATGTTCTGGCCTAATATTTTCCTGTGATTGCGGAGCAAAGCGGAACAATTTGGATGAGTGAAACGAGGTAGAGTTCCGAACCCCGCCTCAAATAACGAGTCATAAAAAGCAGCTCTTAAAACAGGCCTTTTTGACAGCTCTCGCTTTTTTGCTAAGATAAGGGCGAGTTATTCAAGAGTAATCAATCAAAACAGGAGGTAGCACGATGAACAAAGTAGACCTAGTAGAGAAAGTAGCCAACCAGACAGGGCTAACAAAGAAGGCGTCCAGGGAAGCGGTTGATGCAATAGTCTCAGCTATAACCGACTCCCTGACCAGAGAAGAAAGAGTCACCCTAGTCGGCTTCGGCACATTTCAGGTTAGGCAAAGAAAGGCAAGGAAAGGGGTTAATCCTCAGACAAGAGAAGCAATAAATATCCCAGCTAAGAAGGTTCCTAAGTTTGTAGCAGGGAAGGGTTTGAGAGAAAAGATAGAGTGAAAGGGGACGAGATATGGAAGATAAGGAATTAAGAAGAATTGCTCGGGAACGGGTCGAATTTAAGCGTCATTTATTGATCTACATTGTTGTCATCTGTTTGCTTGCGCTCATAAACCTTCTCACCTCCAGGGACTTCCCCTGGTTCTTGTTCCCTGCTGGGGGATGGGGTATTGGAATAGTTTTTCACTTTCTGTCTGCTTATGGGCATAGAGCAATGAACGTAGAGAAGGAATACCAGAAATTAAAAAAGAAAGAGGAAAAGAAAAAATCTACTTAGGTTGCCAAACTATCTCAACTGGATGCTTACAGATGTGGTTCGAGAGAAGAAGAAGGCAGGAGGTGATTCGGGAGTAACCGAGGGACATAAGGGATCCCATTGCAATACTCATTGTAGGAATAATCAAATATCTTAGTCCTATTTGAGAGAAATATGTGGCGATCCATACTTATAGTCATACTAAATATTTTTCAAAATCTACAACGACGTATTTTTTGCCTTTTTTGATTATTTTATGTCCTTCCTTCTCTAAAAGTTTCTCTTGGGCATCTACTCCACCAGGGTACTTCTCGTTTATAACTCCACCTGTTTTTAATGTCCGCCAGTAAGGGGTGGTGTTTTTCTTTCCTTCTTCTGCTGCTTCTTCTGCTGCATGAGCTGCAATCCAAGCGAAAATTCCAGTAGTCATCGGACAGCCAATTGTAGCACCATGTTTTTCAGCAAGCTTTTGGCGAATTTCGTTAATGGTGGTAAGTTTACCCTCAGGAACCTTCCTCATGATTGCATCTACCTCTTTTGGCGCCGGAATAACTACTGTACCAGTCCCCCACCTCTTACTCATCTTATCGGTGATTTTTTCGACTTTTGGCAGACCTTTACTATCTGCCAATTTTTCTTGCCAAGATTTGCGAGTTTTAGGCATATTTTTTACCCCCATAATTTGACTTTTTTCTTTTTAAGCATTTTCCTGTCCCCAAAGGCGGGGTTCGGAATTTCACATAACGTCTCACGGATCATGCGAAGTTGCCGAGCAAAGCGAGGCAATTTGGGAGAAACGAAGCGGAGCCGGGTATGCTGCTCTGTTGTGCGAAGTCTTGGGGTCGCCCTTTGAAATAATCAGTTTCATTCACTGTTGTATCCGATTGCTCGAAACCTATAATAATTGGAGAAAAAGGGAAGAGACGCCCCCATAAAAAAGAATAGATTATTACTGCTATTATTAATAAAACCGTGCCGATTATAAGTTTCTTTTTGAGTAACATTCTTTTCTCCTAGCCAGATATACCTTGTTATACGCCGTGTAACCTATTCATCAATCTCGGCGAAAGCCCGCACAGGGAATGAGGCACCACGCACAATCCGAAGAGGTATGGCATAGAATCTAAAACCGGTCCGAGAAAGAATTGATAGATTGCATAGATGCTCAACGATGAGAATATTTGAGGCAAGAAGCCGCGTATGTGCTGGGCGAGCCAGATCCTTCGTATTGTCAACGTTCCAGAAATCAACTCCCACTAGCGTTGCCTTCGAACGTATCAAAAGGTCGATAAACTCTTCCGCGAGGTACGGTCCAGGCTCCCAGTAGCTGTCCGTTCCCCATCGCTGGTCCCATCCGGTTCTGATAAGCACAGCCCGGCCACACAATTCCGCTTCCTTACAGTCAAAGGTGATGGAACGATTTAACGAAACAACTGCATCAAGAACAATTCCAGGCACTCCTGCGACCATTTCAAGTGGAATCTGACTTAAGTTTGCCCCATCCGAGTAGCGATGAAAGGGACTGTCTAAATAGGTGCTAATGTTACAGACCATGTCCACCTTTCCGATATAGAATTCCGCCTTGCCACTGTAGCGAGAGCGCGATGCTTTGTGGTCAAGAAAAGCCCCAATCTTAGGGCTTGGTAAGCCGGGGTACGCCTTCATTCCGTCTTCAAGCGCGTGATTCAATTCAACAAACTTCTTCATGCCAGTCACCTCCTAAAAGCTGCATGACGTACAAGGTTTGCGTGTATCTGAAGTTACCGAAGGCAATGTGGGTGAGCCCGAAGGGCGAACCTTTTATGCTGTGTTATATGCTGTCGGCATATATACTAATAGAATCATCCCCTAAGTTTAGGTAAGAAGAACGGAACTTTCTCCTTATACATTCTTCGCCAAATAATTTAACAGGAGTAATATAGCTAAAATTTCAAAAGAAAGAGAATGTGGTAATACAAGATTATAGCAATGACTATAAATTACGGAAGCTCAACCTAACAATACTAATATAACTCCCATCAATAATTGACTGCTCCTTGGTGAAGGCGCTTTTCTCTTCATCTTTTTACATTCTTTTATGTTTGATTAGCTACTTCATAACCTTATCAAGCCAATTTAATATTACCTCATTAGATATTGCAATTGCACCCATCTGACAATGGGCTTGAGCAGACTGATCTTTCGTAAAAAGGTAGAAATCCTTGGGTGATTTCAAGTTGTCATACAACTTTTTTGCCTGCCCTTTCAAAGTGTAGTCACTCTCACTATCTATTATGAGCATATCCGCCTTAATGTACTGTACTACATCTTTTAGTGTGTATTTTCGAATAGTTAACATAACGTCTGCCGGAGTATCCACGTCGAATACCATCATACCATTATTGAAAAACCATCTGGCAGTTACATCTTTTTCCATAACCTCGCCTATATATTCATTAAACTTTGCCTTATCAGTTTTTAAGAGCTCGATAAGTTCTTTAGGCATAGATTTATATCTATCTTCTGAAAAATCAAATATTCCACCATCTGCTATACATGCTTTAATCCTATGTTCAAAAGCCACAGCTCTTGGTGCCAAATATCCTCCCATGCTTATCCCTATAAGAGCTATCTTATTAGAATCCACATCATTACGGGTAATAGCATAGTCCACAACAGGAGTTACAACCTTTTCCCAATCGTATCTAAACGGAATATTTTGAAGACGAATAACAGCTCCCTGCCCTGGCCCTTCAAATATGAGGCAGTTATATCCACGCTTTGCTGCAAAATGTGCAATCTCAAAGTACAATTCCTCTCCCGTACCGTCAAACCCTGTATGAACTATTAAAAGTGGAGGTTTTTTAAGATGTGTCTTACCCTTAACGAAATAACCGGGAAGGGTTGTTTTCTCGTATGGAATTGTAATAGGTGTAATATTTGGCATATATCTCAGCGCTCTTAGAAAACTCTCTTTACTTTTTCTCCATGAAATCATAGATTTATGCCTGTCTTTTTTTGAATGTAAAAAGAAACCAGCTGTTCTATAGTAGTTGGATGCTCTAAGAAATCCTTCTTTTGCCGATATTACATGACCGTCTTCTTCGCTTGATAGAGCAAACTCATAAACTCCATTTGCGGTCTTCATCCATTCATCAAACCAACTGTTACCATCCCCATCCTTTATCCGTCTCACAGTGGATATACATTCACCTATATCTGCTCCGCCGCTATAGGTATAACCCATCGTTCTTATCAATTGAAAATTATACTCAGGACTCTTAAAAAACAGATTGTCGTACCAATTCGCATCATTATTCTCGCTTGCGAAAGCGAAGCTGGACAAGCAAACAAAAACGAAAAACACAAAGAAAATTCTTTTCATCTTTTCTCCTCCCTTCAAATGATTTCCACTTCATCCTTAATTTACCATATTTTGTGCTATTATTTTACTAGGTCTAGTATCCTCTATTTTTAATTTACATCTTAAAGGCGAATTTCATATAACGTTTTGCGGATACCCGAAGATACGACCATAGGGAGTAGTTTGGGCGGAGCGCAGTGTAGCGGGGTATCCGCTGTTATATGAAGTGTACTTTCTCAAGCAACCTTCCTAACTGCAAACATATTTTGAAAGTATATCAATTGTTTTAAACATTAACCTAATACCTTTGCTATGGTAGCGAAAGTGATTTAAATTCCCAATTAAGTAAATGTCCATTGCAGGATGGTAGAACATAAAAGCTCCAATTGAACCGGCATTTCCCCAAACATTATATTTTTCTGGCATCAAAAGAGGAATGGTTTTAAAATTCATTAATCCATAGCCATAATCAATGCCTATCGAAAATTTAGCCCAATCTTTCATTTTCTCAAAAGTATCTTCTCTAAGAATCTCATGTTTTACCAAGGCTCTCATGAATTTTAGCAAATCTTCCGCTGTAGCCACAATTCCACCACCAGCATAATCAATACCAAGACTACGGTATTGTGTCACATTTATATTACGTATATAAAAATCAGCTACAGGGTATTGGCTTTTTACCATCGGTTCAGAATAATGGAGCAGGTATGAATGATTCATCCCAAGAGGCTGAAAAATGTAATGTTTAAGTGCCTCGTGAAAGGGTTTTGTCGTTATTTTCTCAATAATTAAACCTAACATATGATAGCCAGTATCTGAATAATGAAACCCTTTCCCAGGGGGGAAATGGGATTTCAAATTATCTTTAGACCATTGAATCACTTCCTGTGGAGTCCAGAAACGGGATGGTTCATCAAGGAGGATATCTATCATGGGTTTACCCTGTTTTGGTTTATCTTCGAAATAGTCATGTAAACCTGACGTATGATTCAATAAATGTTTTATTTTAATATGGTTGGTATAATCATTACCCTTGTAAACATGTAAGTTGCTCAATAGGTCATCATTAAAATACTGAGTGATTGTATCCTCGTAAGAAATCTTTCCTTTTTCAACCAAAATACCAATAAGAACGGATGTAAACAACTTACCGATGCTGGCAATAAAATAAGGTTGTTGTGGATTAGCAGGCATACTACCGGTCGAGCCCTCTGCCATGTTCATGTGGATGCCGAGCTTTTCCGAATGGACTAACAAATAGGCATTGTGTATTTTGCAGTCTTTCTGTACTTTTTTTCTAAAAAGGTTTTCAATTAATGCTTTTGCTTCCTCTTTCTTCATTTTCTCATATTTCCATATTTAAAGTATATTTCATATAACTTGTTTATATACGCAATGCGGATATACTCTCATATTAGGATGATATCTGCATTGCAGATATACTACTTTTGGATACAATACTCACCACCTTTTATTGTATCTAAAGGACTTTTTATTTTACCTAAAAACTTCCTACTTACAAAAGTATAAATCTCTGTTGTCTTTGAATGCTTGTGGCCTAGTAATTCTTGGATATATCTTAAGTCTATTCCATTTTCCAAAAGATGAGTGGCAAAGTTATGCCTTGAAGCATTCAAAGACACTTCTGAAAGAATTGTATATCGGTCTTTCCTCTCTTTTGAAGCTTTTATGTAAACTAATTTTCTTTGGCTTCTTCGCCTTACTCATCCAAGAAATATCCAGCTGGTTTTTTGAGGACTTTGGCGATTTTAACCAAGGTTTTATGGATGGTAGCGATGCCCCAGTTTCATGACGAGAGAGGGTTTATGGCGGATGCGCTCGACTCGGCTTCGAGCCCCAGCGGATATTAAAAACGGGCGGACGCAGTTGCAGTCAAGGGACCGCTGCCCACCAGCAGCATGTGGGAATTTTTTCTCGACAAAGTGCCTTTATTATATGTTAGACGCCGTGTAGCTAATCATCAATCTCGGCGAAAGCTGGCACAGGGAATGAGGCACCACGCATAATCCGAAGAGGTACGGCATAGAATCTAAAACCGGTCCGAGAAGGTCTTTTCACCACAACTCATAGGGTCTTGATTGAGGCAAGGAATAATTCTGCTGCTCTTCCCGATTCTTTACACTCTATTCCAGGCAATCTCTTTACCTTCACCTCACTGAATACCTCAGCAGCTTTCTCCTCTAAAAGATTATTTTACGCCTATTGGGCAGACCTTCCTGCACTCTCGGCAACTCTCGATAATTTGCCCCTTTGGTAGCTTCAGAAGCATATAGGAGCGGCAAGCAAGTTTACGCCTGTAAACTTCACTTCGGTATCTTCTTTAACCAAATATTCGCTGCCTCTGGGACCTCGCCTCTTGGAACAAGGGCAATGGCATCGTTTGGACATGCTGCCCGACACACACCGCATCCGAAGCACCTAGCCGGATCAATATAGACTTTGGAAAGTGTAGAGGAGTAGAACTTGGCGCCAAACTGACATTGACTCATACAGGACTTACAACCCCTACAGAACTCCCAGTCTGTTTGGCAAATGTATTCTGCCCGGAAGAAACTAGGGACCCCTTCATCCTCAATATATCTTTTGTACTGGAGGCAATCGCGATCACAGTTACATAAGGTGTCAACATAAGGGGCTATATCTGTCCAAACTGTATGCACGAGTCCTTCCTTGTCGTATTCACGGAAGCTCTTTTTCGTCTCTTTCTTGCTAAGCACCTCTAGAGACGAAGCGGCATCAGGGAACTTCCCTAGAATGCCCTGTTTGTCTACTCCTAAGCCGAAGCAGTATCGTTTGTCTGTCTTCCCTGTGGTAATGAATCGGCACCCGCAAGCAAACCTCGTGATAGAGTCCGCTATGTCTATCACTTGTTCAACGTCCTCGATCGGCAATACCTGACCGAAGCTAACCTTTCTTCGTTTTGCCATTTCCTTTTCGCTGAATTGAGCCTTTGATTCTGATGCATCTTGTGATTGGTCCTCTGGCCCTGGTACACCGGTAATCGCCGGTATCACCCGGTTCTCAAAAAAGCGGAGTCTCGTCTCGGTGCGCGAGGAGGCTTCAGCGATTTCCTTTTGCCTGGATGAAAGCTCCTGATGGAGCAATTCATCCGAATAGTTCTTCATCTGCAGATACCACTTCTTTCCCTCCCCGTGTTCGGTGCAATATTCACACATTTTACTCCTCTTCGTTTATTAAACTTTAATGGGATAAACCCCATATTTGTGAACTACCTTATACATTTTAAGAGCATTTCTGGCTGGAACAAGATCATGAACCTCACTGGATGAACCAATACAAATACCCCCCTGAGGCCCAATTTTTCTAATAAGTTCTAGGGTTTCTTCTTCTACATCCTTTTCTGTTCCATAAGGTAATGTTACCTCGCAACAGACATTTCCAAAAAGAAGCGTATGAGGATATTTCTCTTTGATTTCAAAAATATCATTACATTCATTTCTCTCAATAGGATTGATTCCATCAGCTTTTAATTCGTTAATGACTATAGGAAGTAGATCGGCTAGTTTTCCATCAGAATGGAAGAGAAATTTAAAACCCTTATCTTTGATCGGTTTTGCAATTCTTTTCCACAGAGGCAAAAGTTTCTTCCTTATGAAAGAGGGACTAAATATTAATCCAGATTTTCCTGCTACATCCTCTCCCATAAACATAAGAGGAGCAGAAGGGTTTTCAGCAAATATCTCAGCGATTATCTCGGAAAAACGACAAGTACACTCCATGAGATGATCGACTAATTCTGGAGCTTCATAAATAGCCCCACAGAAAAGCTCCATATCAGCATACGTGTAAGCATCGGTACAGGGACCTTCTACAGCTCCGATAAACACCACATCGTATTCATCATAAATTTCTTTTATTTTTTTTATTGCTGGTTTATACCATTCCTCCATTTCACTTTTCTGGGGCATATTGGGCATATTTTTTTCCAATCCTTTAAGATCAGCAAAAGGTCTTTTGGAAATCCAAGCAGTGCCCCCTTTTTTAGATACCTCCCATTTGTCAGGATTAACACCAAAAAAGCGTATCCAGTTCTCTATTTTTGGACCCATCCAGTGATTAACTGGATCGTAGATATACCTCGTGACGTCTAAACCAATATTTTTGGCCATCCGAGCATTTCGTTCGATAAGATCTCCTTTCCCCCCATAAGTTTCCAACAACTCTCTGTTGTCAACGAAATCATAGGTAAGAATCCTATCGGGTAACTCAAACTTAATAGTCTTTACAAACCGCTCATAATTAGTCATTTTCACCCCTTGGCCAATATTATTTTTTTCTTAGAAAAGTCTTTAATGTCCTATAAGTGCATAGGATACTGGCCATACTCTTTTGCTGCTTTATAAAAAGCCAATATATTCTCAATGCTGGTATCTGCTTGGATATTATGGGCTGGAGCTAAAATAAAACCTCCTCCGCGGGCACAATTTTTTATAAGTCTTTTTACTTCTGCTTTTACCTCATCAGGTGTTCCAAAGGGAAGTACTCTCTGCTCATCTAGAGTACCCCAGAGGGCTAGTTTTTCTCCGTATCTTTTCTTTATGTATCCAGGATCCATAGCACCAGGCTGAATAGGATTCACAACATCCAGGCCTATCTCATACATTTCATCTAGAATAGTCTCACAGTTACCACAACTGTGATAGGCTACCTTTACCCTGGGATCAAGTTTTTTGAATTCGCTGAAAAGTTTTGTATACCTGGGTTTAAGATACTCTTTCCATAAAGCTGGCGATATCATCATTCCGGTTTGCATACCCACATCGTCACCAGTCCACAGCATGTCAACACCTAGCTCTATAAGCTTTCTGCCGGCTGCCAATGGAAATTCCATTACTTTATCCATTAATGCATGAGCGAAATCCTTATTGGAAACCATATCCATCATAAACTTGTCTAAGCCGCGGAGACCCCAGGATACTTCAAATATAGTACAAGGAATTGCCCCCACTATCCAGTAATCTCTTCCATATTTTTCAATTATCTGCCTGGACGGCTCATATCGCCTTTCATTATAAGGATCAGGAATCTTATATGAGTCTAGTTTTTTCTCATCTTCCAGTGGTCTCTCTATTACTTCAGTATATGAGCCGCTCGGATTTCGGAAATACTTCCATTTGCAGCCCCATTCGTCGTAATATTCAGAATCCTCTTTCAGATAATAACTAGTAGCAAAGCCATGGCTGGTGATTACCATATCATTGCCCATAGTAGCTCCAAGATCTGTTTCTTCATCCCCCATTATTCGAGAGAGTTTTTTCTTAATTTCAGGAACATAATCAGCTGAAACTGGCACTCTATCCGGTTCTTCAAAAGAAAGAGCTATCCTCACCCGCTCTTTAGAATTCATATTATCTTTTCCTTCGATGATTATATTTTTACTCTATTTACTTGCGCGGCCAAGTTCAGTCTAACTTATTTCTCCTGTCCTTGCCACCAGGTATAATTTATTTACAAGCTCTTCCAATGATATATCTTTCTTTTCAAATTCTCCTACAGTCCTTCCCCTATCTAAAACGACAAATCTATCTGCAGCCGGGTATACGTGATATATATTATGAGTTATGAAAATACAGGATCTTCCCTGCTCTTTTACCTCTTTCACAAAATTCAGTACTTTTTTGGTCTCTGAAAGCGATAAAGCCATAGTAGGCTCGTCCAAGATAATCAACTCTGCCTTAAAATGTAAAGCCCTGGCTATTGCCACGCCTTGTTTTTCTCCACCAGATAATCCTTTAACAACCGAGTCAGGTGTAAGTCCTGCTGCGGTGAATCCTATCACTTCTTTTAA
>JABUBK010000176.1_pt1 | contig 13707 bp, 25 predicted proteins | sample 7332671 | NCBI WGS metagenome assembly JABUBK01 (sample SAMN07256342, study PRJNA390944) | subsurface metagenome | isolation source: Methane hydrate marine sediment | place: Pacific Ocean: Eastern North Pacific, ODP site 1244 | collected 2002
CTACCTCTCCCACCTCACCCTCACCACTGGATCTTAGGAGTAGTTTCTATGCTTGGAGGCGTAGCTGGCATGGGGTTCAACCTCCTTAGGCTTCTTCAGATGAATCCTCCTCCACCTGGAACACGGCTGCCGAAAAGCCTGTTGGAGGGTCTTCCCGCCGAGCTCGTTGAGAAGTTCAAGTGAAACCGAAGATTTATTAGTCTATCTATTCATCTAGTCATCCATGTCTGGATGGGTAAGTTTTAGCATCCGGTTTGAGGCAAGGAAACGCCTTGAGAAGATAAGAGATGAGGAGGGGCTGGGCAGCTTCAGTGACGCCATAGACTTCCTTATAGACAAATATGAGAAAAAGGAGGCTTAGGCTTGAGTCATGAGGGTATGCCCGGCTTCAATAAAGCCCTGAAGATTGTCGGAGCCATGGATGACCTTACCGATGAAGATCTCGATGAGGCTCTTGCCTACTACTCCAAAGTAGACTCCACCTATGGATTGCTATGGGGCGATCTAAGTCCTAGAGGCCGTCAAAGAGACACGACTCAGTTAAAACTTCTAAGCCTTCTATCGGAAATCCTTCAATTCGCCCGTAAAATCAGGAAAGATGAAACATTCATCCTAGCCCGAACTGCCTATCACATTAAAGTAACCCAAGAGGTTGTGGTCTGATGTTTCTGTCCATTTCAGAGGAGACCTTAGATTCCTTGAATCTTCTTAGGGAGAAAGGTGAGAGTGATGACGCCCTCATACTGCGTTTAGTGGAGCACGCGAGGAGCCACATGGTTCTTCTAGGTATGGAGAACTTGGACAAGGTGGGGATCTGATGGTTGTCAGGTGTCGCAGGTGTAATAAGGTTCTCACGGTCCCGGAGAGCGTTGAAAGGGGCTACGGACCCGTCTGCTGGAGGATTATTCAGGGGAAGGGGAATAGGCAGCAGGGCATCGGCGAGTTCAAGGAGGCTGAGGGTTGAGGATGGGTGAAGAGGTTCCTAGGTGGGTTCAGGAGGCTTCGCGGGCTGAGTTCAAGCGTTTGGACGATATCGCCCGGATGGTTGCCAGCAAGCACGGCTTCTTCCTGAAGACCTTCGCCGATGCTTGGTTGGTGGCGGACAAGGTGAATAAGAGGCTGCTTGGGCCGGTGTGGGTGAAGCTGATAGGGAAGTATGGTCTACACAAAGAGTTTGAGAGTGTCTAGTGATGACTGAGGAAAAGCAAGTTGCCGTTCCTGGGGACGAGGTATCCCTCTCGAAGCCGTTAGCTCCTATAGTGGATCCTGAGGCTGCCAAGAGGGCGATGGAGGCCTACCAGAAGCTGTGTGCGGCCATACTCATACCCTGGGAGGAGCGAAAGGTCGCGAAGGGTGTTATAAAACAGGAGAGCGACTACCAACGGATAAAAGTTAAGGATAGAGACCCCGAAACGGGTAAGGACGAGTACGTTTTCAGGGACTTCCCCAAGAAGTCTGCGTGGAGGAAGCTTGGTAAGTTCTACAATGTTTCAACGGAGATCTTGGGAAAGGAGCGGATTAACCGAGAGGATGGGTCCTTTGTATGGCACTACACGGTTAAGGCCATAGCCCCCAACGGTCAGTTCACCTCGGGAGAGGGGAGTTGTGACAGTAAAGAGATTGCCAAAGAGAGGCGTCGGGAACACGACACCAAATCCACGGCTCACACGAGGGCTAAGAACAGAGCTATCTCTGACCTGATAGGGTTTGGCCAGATATCGGCGGAGGAACTTGAGCCCCCTAAACAGGTGGAGTCAACGGTTGTTGAGAAGAAACCTGTTCAGATTAGTCTAGGGGATAAGGTGAACCTCAATGTCATCGAGTACAATCTGAAGGCCTACAGTATACCCAGCGACGACGTTGATGTCTGGGAGGACACCGACTGCTTCATGGTGGCGCCCACCAGGGAGCTCACGGAGCAGGAGAACTATAACTTAACAACGTGTCTGAACACCCTCGGCGCCGTCTGGGATGAGAAGGGGCCCCGTGGGGCATGGGTCATCAAGAAGGAGGGTTCAGAGTGACTGACTATGGAATACCGAGTATTTTGTTTGCGTATGTCGAAAGATACGGGCCTATTATAACAGATATAAAGTGCTGTGTTAACCCACTTGAGCTCTGTGACATGAGGTGTGCTCACTTCAAAGTAGGCATCAATAACCCTCCTGAAGGAGTTTTTGCAGAGTGTTACTGTGCCAAGTTTGTGCCTTCTGCTGGACTTAAAACACTGAAGATTTTTCCTTTACCCGATGAGGAGGAGAATTGAGGTTTGGCTGAGAGGACGGATTACAAGGTTAAGGCGGTGCTCGATAGGGACAAGCTCATCGAGGATATAAACGGCTTGTTGAGTATCCTTCGGAGGCAGCGTGTTTTCTGCGTTGTTTCCGCCGTCTCAGATGAGGATGCGGCCAAACAGGCGATCCAACACTTCCAGAACAGAGTGAAGATCCCCTTTAAGTATTTTAAGGACCTTCACACGAGGAGGATGCCGACATGAGTGAGGAGGGTAGGCTGCTTGTCTTAGATGGGGAGGCAGTGTATCTAACCCTCACGGAGCTTCAGGAGAGGCTGTCGGGAACCCCTACCAAGCATGTGCTAGCCGTCTGGGATGAGGCAGTAGCCCGGGATTAGCGTTACTTGTGGATTATTCTCCAGGCCTCGTTGAGTAGCGGTATCCCCACCGACGCGACGAGAGGTGCGAAGCCTACCAGGGCTATGGGTATGTAGTCGACGGCGAGCTCCGCGTGGTAAGTAGGAAGCCTCGTGTAGCACACCATTCTAGGGTTGGGGACAGGTATAAGTTTCACCATCACAGCTCGGCCTATGTCGTTCTTCTGCTGGCTGTAGTCGTCCCTATGGATGCCAGCGTCTAGGAAAGCCTGTCTGCGGAATCCCAGGGAGAACTCGTAGGCGAACCACGGCTGCGTGGCCACCTCAGCCCACGCTAGAGGGTTCCTCCCCTCGAGGGGAAGTATGATCCCAGCCTTCACCGCGTTCCAGTGCCTGAGGGTCTCAAGGGCGTACTCAGCGTACTTAGGGGGGTAGAAGGTGTCGGAGTCGCAGCTCAGGATGTAGGGGGTCGATGCCTCGAGGATGGCCTGGACACGGGCCCGACCTATGCCGTCGACGGGTTTCATCACCTTGTCCGCGTACTTCTTGGCGATTCCGATATCGGTTTTATCGCTTGGAGCCACTATGATTTTTGTCGGAACGGTCTGAGCTCTGAGGCTCTTCAAGCTGCTCTTGAGGAAGGGCTCGCCTCCGTCCACGACGACTGCTGTGATCATTCTCTCACCGCGAGGGTTATTCCTCCGTATTGTAATACCATGAAGGGGTCAGGTAGGAAGCTGTATCCCTCGGTAGTAAAGCCTTCGCCTTGGAGCTCCTCGCTGGACCATACGCATCGGTGCCCGTCCCAGGCTCCCCATGGGGAGAGGAGTGAGAGGCTGTGCCACGGCGTAGTCAGCATCGTGAATCGTCCCCTAAGTTTTCTCAGCAGCTCTTTTCCCTCCTCCTTAGAAATATGCTCTATTGTGTCGAATAAAAAGACTGAGTCTGCTGAGCCCCAGGGATAATTTTTCATGTCACCTTCATGGAACTCGTCATATACGCCTCTATGTTTAGCCTCGCTCAGTGCTGAGGGGTCCAAGTCAACGCCGATTAGGTAGACCGTGTGTGGTTTTACTAGGGCTCCTCCATCGCCGAATCCGCATCCAAGATCTAGGGAGTTGTTGAAGGTTCTGCCTGTTAAGGCATCTCCGACTACTTTTCTTATCATGTAGTGCAAACGAGTCCTACCTCAGAGTAGACCACGAGCTTTGGCTTCCTCAACAGCCGCCCGGAAAACGGGTATTACCTTCATCGAGGCTATGATGTGTGGCCATGTGAAGTAGAGGATGACTCCGCCTACGGTGGTTATCACTATGCCGCCTAAGGCGAAGCCCCACTTGAAGCTATCCCAGTCCCAGGGGTTGCTGAGCCAAGCCGTAGGGTTACTTAGGTGCCGTATGAATCTCTCCGCCTCTGTCAGGGGGGTTCCAAAGCCTCTTTCAACACCTGTTCTATAGGTGCCTAACCCAAGCCCTGTTCCACGAGGAGGTAGCGCTCTTACAACCTCAAATCCCATCTTTTCTTTTCACCTCCCTTCACCTCATCGCTAAAAGTGTTAGAAGTTCTTCTCGGGCTTTCCTTCTCTCAAGCTCTTGGTACGCGATGACTCCGACCACCGTGGTTACGGCGATTACCCCGCCTGCGATGGCCCATGTCCACCACCAATCCCAATCGGTGGGAACTACTGGGTCTATTACGGGTTCCTCGCTGAAGCCAAGGGCGACCCAAACGTCGAAGCTGACCCTGTTGAAGCCGAGTGGCCCCTGTGAGAACCTGACACCGACGGAGTTAGTGTTCCTTATCTTCCCCGTGAGGTCCAGGCTGCCTGAGACGGTTTTCCCTACGTCGAATGCGGTGAAGGGTATTTTCTCTAGGACTTCGCCGTTCCACTCTATGAAGCATGTGACTCCAGCCAGTTTCGCGGACATGTAGCTTACTGTGTAGTCCAGTTTGCCTCCTAGGAGGATCTTGGTGTCTACGTTAGTGAGTGAGGTGTACTTGGAGGCTCCCAGCCCCATGCCACCATCCAAGACGACGGTGTCGAATACGTGGATCTGCTTCATCACTGGGTCGCCATTCGGGGGAGGTGTGGTTCCCTCCTTGAAGATGGCGTTTACCGAGAAGCTGTCTCTATCTATTGTGACCCCGAGGGGGTTTATCGGTCCGTGTTGTACGCCGTTTACAAGCCAGTAGTCCAGTATGTACCCAGAGTCGGGGGTGGCCTTTATGCTGAGCTTGGTGTTGGCGGCTACCTTGAAGTTGCCTGATGGCTCCACGTCTCCTCCTGATCCGGCTAGGATGGTAACCCAGTATTCAACGGAGGTGGAGCCCAGGGCTACGTTTATCTGTGTTCCTGGAACAGGTCCTCTGACGGTATCGTACCCTGCCTTGTAGACTGAGTAGTAATTTGGTGGGAAGAGGGGCTCCACGGAGCAGATGCCGTCGGCACCTGTGGTGCAGCCTATGCCCTCGAAGGGCTTGATCATCTCGTAGCGGTCCACTATGGCACACTGGGCGCCCGCAATAGGAGCACCCGTCGCCGCGTCGGTCACGGTGAACGTGTAAAGGCTCATCTAAACCACTCCCACCATCTAAGTTTGGTTAACTCTTCCGATGAAATTACAGCACCTACTCCTATTAAAGGAATCATCCCTAGGGCGAGGCTGGCAACCGACCACCCAGGGGGCAGTAGGGGAGATGAAGCTATCGCAGTGCCCTCCCCTAGAAGTATCTGGATGCTCTTGTTCATCTGAAGTATTCTCGCGATGCTCGCTGCGTCCCGGTGATCCTTCCCCTCGCCGACGGTCCAGTACGCTATCTCGGCATCGTACCGGGTTTGACTGTCCCTCCACGCCTGCTCCATGGAGAGCCCCTCCATCAAGGTAGCTTCAACTTGGTACTCAGCAAGGAAGGCTGACTGTGTAGCTCTGCTGCTGCACGGTGGGTCTCCGATGTAGAGCCAGAAGGTGTCGTTGCTTCCTATGAAGGCCTTAGCCCCATGGGCGATGAGGGCGGGACCCAGCTCCTGACCCACGAGGCACGAGTTTGCGTGGATAACTCTGCCGCTCATCAGATCTAGCCTCCGGTCCTTATCGCAGGACCCATGGCTTCCGCTCATGACACTCATGTAGAGCTCGGTGCACTCTACCGTGTAGGCGCACGGTGCCCCATGCCCTAGGAAGAAGATGAATTTTGGATCCAGTGGGGATATGGCTTTGTCGATGGAGTCCGGGTTGGCGTTGGAGCCCCTCACCTCCGTTATGGTGTACTCTGGCTTGGCGTGCTCCGCCACTATGCTCCTCATCACGCAGCTGCCGTATTCAAGATAATGTTGCTCTGGCTCTATGAAAAGGAGTCTGCTTACCTTTGGCACGTCATCCCCCCTTAAGAGGTCTAATATCCATTTTAGAACCCTCTTCAACCATGCAACAAGACGAGTCCACAGATCCTCTCACCTCAGAGAGACCAAATAAGACATTTGTTTCTTCTCCGCGTTAATCCACTGCCGTCCTACGGGGGTATTCATCTCAACTTCCTGGGAGAGCTCCCTAGGAGTGTAGGTCTTCGGCGGGATCTGAAGGGTTGCGAACAGAGGTTTATCAGGCATACGCTTCAGAAGCTCCTCCAGCCTGAGCTTTGCCAGGGTCTGCTCCTCGCCTACGAGGGTTCCCACGGTTTTCATCTCTATGAGGCTCTGAAGCTTTCGACCTAGCTCTGTATTCCGCTCAACCTCGTCTAATGTGGCCCTCGGCGTGTACGCCATACCATTCGATATGAGTAGGGGAAGGTCGCGTTCGTATGAGGGTAATTTTTCAAACCATCTTCTAACTAGAGTAAGTGTCATGTTTTCACTTCCACATCTTCTGAATTTCGGGTATTATGACGGCTGAGAGCACCACTATAAGACACATGCCCCCGCCTATTGCAGCTATTGGCCACCAAGATGGAGGCGTAGGAGGTGTCGGGGGTGCGCTAACATGGAGAATTAGCTTCGGAGCGTATAGGCCTGCCTCCTCCTCTTTATCCTTAGCGGAGCAGTAGCTGTCCTCAGCCATCTCATACCCCTTCAGAATAACGTAAAAGTTTCTTCCCCACCTGTGTTTTACGAATAACAGGTCTATTGGAACGGTGAACCAGCCCTCCTCTGAGGGAATGTCAGTTGTGCTACCCATCAAACTCGTGTCGGGTGGATGAAGAATCGTTGGAGGGGGCTGGTTGTTCCATGTTACGGTGGCCTCATCAAAACTATTGGCGGTGTATTCAGCTTTCACTATGCAGGGATGGAGGGCTTTACCGTAGAGCTTCAGCTCCGCTGACAGGAGAGCCTCCTCCTCCACGCCAACGTCATCGAGGTCGAATTTTAGGAGGCCCCTGTTGAGGTGGACCCACCTTCCTATACCGAGTCCCTTCCCATTGTAGTTCGTGTCGCGTTTTTCAGGGTTATCGTTGACCCAACCATCTTCTATCGCTACAAGCTCGATTGCGCGCGTCGCATTAAGGTAGGCCATGTTCACTTAGATGTGGTTTTTAATGTGATAAATGTTTATGGTTGGTCAGAGGATTCTCCGTAGCTCCTGGGCTACGACGACCCCTACGGCGAAGAAGATGGGGATCAGGCCTCCTATGCCCATCGCGGGGACGACTTCCACGGTTGTCAGAACGACCACGGGGCTCTCCGCCAGTAGTTCCCCGCTGGGCGGATATCGGGCCTTTATCCGGACGGTGTCGGATCTGAACCATGACTCGTCGACGGGTTGCTCGTAGACTACGACTCCGGCTCCATTCGTTGTCAGCTGGACTAGAAGGGCCCAGTCCTCACCGAGGTTCTTGAATAAAGCCGAGATATCTCCTGCCAAGGGTTCTCCGTCTCTCTTCAAATGTGCGGTTAAGGTGGTCTTACCGCTGATTTCAACGAGTGTCGGAGATGCCTCAAGACCTAGGGAGTACACTGGTGGCGGAGGCGGTGGAATCTCTGTGAAGTACGCGGTTAAGGTGCTATCTGCCGTCACCGTGACGTTTATTGGGTTTTGGTCGTGTCGGGCTCCGTTCAGAATCCAGTGATCGAATTGCCAGCCTGCCGTGGGGTACGCGGTTACTGTTATGACTGTGCCTTCATCCACGGTATAACTTCCCGCCGGAGGGTCTGTGGACCCTGATCCGCTGACACCTATTGAAAGTGTATACTTAGGGACGATCGGGGCAAGGTTATCGTCTATCCACTGCCTAACCTCTGCAATAGTCCACCTAGCAGATTCGCTAGGGTGCCCCGATTCATAAAAGATTTGTGTGGGAACAGGTATAGGTGCTCCCTTACCACTGAAGCATTTCCATATTTCATATCCCTTATAGGTTTCCCACAGATCGTTAGGATAGTTCGTATAACAAAAACTTGGATACGACATACGGTTATCACACCCTCAAATTCATATCTGATGAATGTAGATTAAATCTTTATGGTAGGGCGCCCGTTGGGAACCCCATGAAACAACGCGCGCGCTAACAGACGCCCCTACGATGTTCTCGGCAGGGAATATATGTGTTCCTCGCGCGCGCGCGCGCGCGAGCTTCCTAACCAGCACTCCATTCATTATTTTCACTTCTTGATGAATATTGATTTACAATCCGTTAGATTTGGATAGACTTCTAGTAGAAGAGGCGTGTTTTCCGAATTTTCTGGAATGCCTAAGGCCCTTCTCATGTAATCTGGAATTGTTATTCGACCCTTTTTATCCATTAAAACCCACTTTCGAGGTAATCTCTCAGAATCGCTCATTTACCCTCATAGGGATAGAGGGTAAGAGGGTATTTAAGGCTAAAAATTTAAGATGTTCCCTACCCCCATTCTAAGGCTTTTTAAGGCTTCTTTTACACGGTTTATGTGGGGCAACATGGGGAGAAGCATGTTTGTACGGGCGAGCTACCTCCAGGAGGCTAGGGAAACAGGGCTCGTAGCCTGCCTCTCATGCGGGGCCAAGTACAGCGCAAAGTCCCTTAAGAAATGCCCTCAGTGTGGCAGACCGAACCCGTTGAACTTCACCCGTTAGCTCCAGGATACTCTTATTCCCTGGGTCTTTAGATATCTCATGCCAAACATGGTGAGGTCGGGTACTAGGGAGGGTTTAATCCCTCTTTCCTTCAATAAAACTTGATATTCCCTGCTTGATATCTCCTCTTTCTGTTGGGGTAGGATGTATTCCTCCAGTATTAGTTGGGCCATCTCTTCTGACATACAATACCTAGGGCTTGAAAGCTTTCTATGTAGGGAAATTGCATCGTTTATCAGATCAATATTGGCATCTGGAACCTTCCAAACTATTGGTCTTGCACCAGAGAGACCAGTTATCCTCGTTGCCTTCTCTATAATTCCATCAGTTTTCAATCGTTTCAAATATCTATGAACAATGAGAGATCCTACTTTCACTCTATTCGTAAGAATTAAGGATGTGGCAGCACCATAATCCATGAAATAAAAGGCTATTTTCCTGAGATCATCATTTTCTAGGATATAACCAAGCTCTTCCCACTCCGAAAAGGGAGTTAGTGACAATTTTGTAAGTAATTCATGAAGTTCGTCCTGTACCAGTTTCGAGTTGATACTTACAATTGTAACAATTAACCTTAAAAACCGTATAATATAATATAGGGAGTTACTTACATTTTTGTAAGTAATTATCTCTCCCTTCAAGAAGCTTGTACTCTCCTTAAAAATGCTTCAGCTATTCTGTTATCCTTGGTTGGACACTTATTTTGTGTCATTTAGCTAACTCCCAGAGCTTGAGAGTATGTTCCTCTCTTATCTTAAAAGGTTTGAGGGGGTATCCGCCATTCACAGCACCTGGGAGTAGAAGATCCTGGCGGAGGGTCAGCCCACCTCAAATATTATTATATTAATCAATTATATTAAGCCTTCTCACGGTTTTCTCGAGGTGGTGTACGATATCGTCCAGAGCTCGCTCATGCTCTTTTAGAAGTGATATCACGAAGTCCAGTGCATCTATTTTCTGTGTGTACTCCATGAAGGCGTGTAGTGTACTACACGGTTAATAGGATTATGGATGTGTGATCTCTGTCATTCATGTATCTTCTCTGGCTTGATTCCTCTCATCCTCATGTAGGTGTATAATGCCATAAGAACGCTTGTAAGCAACGGCTCCCATATCTCTTCTATGGATATGGGTGGTCTGCCAAGGACCAGCATCTTAGGTATAAAAGTAAGTAAAAAAGTTACTACTACCGCCTCAAGAATAGCAAGTACTTTATCTTGAGTTGATAGGTTGTCACCACTCTTGATCCCATGAGCAGCTAGGAATACTTTCATCCCATCTACGCCGCTGAGAATATTGTCAAGGATGCTTAAAAGATTTTAGCAGTCGTTAACATTAAGGGAGATTATGTTAACCGCGTGCTTTACCTCTTGGCATACCTACGGGCTCCCAGTCTGGTCTCTGGGTACATAGCTATCTGAGGGGCCCCCCATCTGGGGTCCCCCGACATACCTGGGGCGATGCGGTAAAGCTGCTTTGGGATGTAGCCCTTACCCATCTCCCGGCGGGTCGGCTCTATTAGCCCCAGCTTTTTGCATATCCAGAAGTACCGTCTACAGCTGTTGTACGATGATGATGGCTTCACCTTTCGGAAGGCCTTGTAGAAGTCGTTCGGCCCAGCCTCGCCCACGATCTGAAGGAACTCTCGTATTGCGAGACCAGTCGTAACCTCGGTGAGCTTAACTTCTTCCATGCTTGTAAATATATAATAACGCTTTTAAATAATAATCTTCCCTACTATCCTTAGAGTCGACATGGCTGATATCAGCATAACGCAGTGGATGGATCCTGCACTAAAATATTTTGCGGATCAGGCTCGTATCCCCGTCTCAGATTTCTCATCCCAGGTTGGGGGCGAGGGCATCGGCAACGCCCTCGAGATGACGGCTAACTTCTTCACCAAGGGTTGGCTCAACAAGGCCATCCAGGGATTGGCAGGGCTTATAGCCAACAGCTACGCCATCTGGGGTAAGGATGTGCCCACACGGCTTCGTAAGGAGCTGCTTGCCGTGGGAACCCATGAGCTTCTGCGTATCGCAGATCCAAGCCCTAAGGATGTCATAGAGGCCCGGCAGAGCCTGGAGGACTTCATAGCCGCCACGCAGAGAGGAGACTGGAACGCAGCTCTCTCATCGGTGCTGACGACTCCTGCTGAGATTCAGGCCATGTTCGGAGTACCCCGGATTACTCTTCCTCCTACGACTACTCCCGCTGTGCTTCCACCCACAACTATTGTACCCGCGGTGGTGGGGGCTGGGAGATATCAGGTCTCCGTTGAGGAGGCTCCAGTGTACGGGACGGCACCTAGTGGAAGGTACATGGTAGCGGTGTGAAGGTGAAATGGCAGATCCTTTAATGGATGTCACGGAGTTTCTCCGTGCTTGGATGGTAGGTTACAGCCGAGAGGAAGCTGAGAGAGCTATTACAGAGCTCGCCGCAGGAGGTGTGAGCATAGCTGTCCTCAACGGGCTCATAGAGTCCGTGTTCCGCACTAACCCAGATTACTGGCGTCAGAACCCTCTCTTCCAGAAGATGCTCGATTTCCTGCCCCACAACGACGACCTATTAGTGGCGGGGATTCCAACCGTCGTAACGGCTTTGGGAGCCCTGACTGGAAACAAGGATCTATTCCGAATGGGTCTTGGCGGAACCATATACGGGGGCGGAATGTTGATTCATGAAGCTATAATAGAGAACCTACCGAAATACCTGCCCCCCATCGAGGTTCCAGAGATCCCGTTGAAGACCCAGGGGAACGCTTTCAACGTCAAGACCTACAGCAGATACAGAATCACAGGTTAAACCTTTTTTACTCTAGGTAATCTCAATAGCCTTTGCTATGTGAAATCTACCATTGAACCCAATCCAATATATCCTATCCCCATCCTCTATATTCATTAAATCTCTGATTCTTTAGGGATTTGAATACGTCCTCTATCCTGTACTTTTCGTACCCCTAGAATCTCTCCTTTGATTGGAGTTTTGACGAGGTATCTTTTTCCCTTGGGCATTTCCCCCTTTCTCCCGATTATTCCGATTATAAATATATTGGGGGAACCTCTTAAATCTTTTCGGAAAAAAAGGAGGAAACAACGATAGGCCAAGGAGGATTTATTTTTTGCGAGGCTGACAGCATACTGAAGGAGTTTCCGGAGTATCAGAAGGCTTTCGCTCTACTTGAGGGAAAGGTTATCGCTAAGTGCTTGAAGGACTGGAGCCCTAAGGGTATGGGGTACTTGACACCCGGTGCGGAGGAGTTCGGGAGAACCACTATTCTTCCAGCTTTGTTCGCTCCGAATCCGCCTACATACGGTGATGCTGCGTTTGGTGCTGTGGCGGCCGCGGGGTTCCCAGTGCCACCTGCTTACTGGCGTCAGGAGTTCACCACCACGGGGAACCAGATCATCCTTGAGGGGGCTTGGGCTGCTCAGGCAATTCCTGAGGACTTCAAGGTCGCTTGGATGGGGCTGGCGTTCCCGAATGAGCAGCAGCAGATAAGCGAGATACGTTGGCAGCTAGGAGACAAGAAGTACCCACGGATCAACATCGAGGAGATACGGGCGTACAACAAGCCAGCCATAATCTTCGAGGAGGGCTTCATCCTGAACGAGAGGCAGAGTTTCGAGCTCTACGGATACGTTGAGGAGCTGGACTACCAGAGGATCGTGATGCTGGGCGCAGCTTACTACAAGCGCATCGACTTGGTGCTGGGAGCACCGGGAGCAGCAATATAGGTGATTGAAATGCCAACAGGAGGATACGTTATTTGCGAATACGAGAAGGTCAGGGACAGCTTCCCAGAGTTCCAGAGCGTTCTGAACAAGCTGAGAACTACCCTCATCGCCAGGGCTGAGAAGGACTGGCCGCTTACATGGGTTGGACGGAGGAAGATAGGTGAGGCAGCCGCACTAGGAGTAACCCTGTCCTCGCCTGGGCCGGGATTGGACGTCGATGCGGGTCTAGGAGAGTTCGGGGAAACCACAATCATACCCTCGCTCTTCAGAGGCATGATAGCGGCTTACCAGCCGCTTGTGACCTGGGAGCAGTGGCTTAACGCCACAGGCGCCCAGACCATCATGAGCGGGGCCAACGGAGGGGCAATGTACCAGGACTACAAGGTCGGCATTGCGGGCTTCGTGTTCCTAGACAAGGCCATCAGGATCAGCGAGATCAAGATGCAGATCTCGGACAAGAAGCTACCAAGAATCAACATCGAGGAGGCCCTAGTCTACAACAAGCCAGCCGTCGTCTTCGAGGAAGGCTACATAATCGACGAGCAGACCATGTTCGATCTATACGCTTACGTGACCACACCGGGGCCTCAGCGCATCAAGCTGCTGGGTCTCCAAGTGTACCGAGTCAAGGACAAGCTGCTGAGCAACTGTGGGAGCCCACTAGTATAGGAGTGATGTGAAATGGTACAGATAGTTCAAGGATCTTATGGTGAACACGAACACTACGGCGGAGGCAGACCAGAGGTTCACATCCACGGCATCCACAGACTCATCCACGGCAACGGCATAATGATCAAGGTCTACGGACAGGTGAAGATAGCCGCGAAGGAGGTCATCTTCGCCCGCGAGCTCAAGCTCAACACACTCAAGGAGCTCCAGCTGACACCTGACTACGGCGGACACTTCCCGTTAATCGCGAAGAAGTGGATCTACAACAAGAGCGAGTTCGACAACTACGCAAGCGTGGACATCTTCTGTGTATCGGCAGAAGCTTACGAGATGACTGCTGGCGACCGTGTGTTAGTAGAAGGCTGTCCAGCTGAGCTTCCTGAGGACGGAAGCATCTGGTTGAACTTCGACGCTTGGGGCGAGTAGCCTAGGGCTGAGCGACCCGTAAACAACAAGAAATGGGTTGAATGAACAATGGGCGATTGGAAACAATGGTCTGATTGGCTCAGAGAGGGCTACTACATCAGCTACCTCAGGAATGGCTTTAGGTACTACGAGCACATAATTCTACGTGACATCGCCCACTACGTCTACGAGTGGTGGGAGACCATAGAGGCCGGTGAAACCTCAGGTCCACAGGTGCTGACGAA
>JABUBK010000177.1_pt1 | contig 13631 bp, 10 predicted proteins | sample 7332671 | NCBI WGS metagenome assembly JABUBK01 (sample SAMN07256342, study PRJNA390944) | subsurface metagenome | isolation source: Methane hydrate marine sediment | place: Pacific Ocean: Eastern North Pacific, ODP site 1244 | collected 2002
CGTCTTATCATAGAAGCCTTAAAAAAGAATGATTTAGATTCTCTCTATAGTTTAGAGAAATTGTATAACGATTTAGCGGATTTAGTTAAAAAAAGAAATTTATTACCTCCGGGTGCAGATGAAAGAAAAGAACTATGGGGATGGATTTTGCAGGAATTTTGTGCGTTAGATAGAAGAAATTGTTTAGAGGGGGTTGGATTATTATCTTACTTGCCAATTACTCCGAAAGATTGGAAACCTATAGATGAACTTTTAAAGCCTCCTTGGAATTTATCTGAGGGAGAGGCTATATCCCTGTATAAAATCTTAATCAATACTCTGCGCTTTAATAAAGCCATAACTTTTCCAAATGGTGGGCCTGCTCCAGATGATGAAATTTTTGAAAGATTTCATAGGAATAGAGAATATAAATTCCGCTGTGAAAAATCAAATATCAAAAAAGGAATATATTCATGGATTCCAACAAAAGGACGAGTTAATGGAAGGATAGATTTTTTGCAAAAAGTCTATAGACAAATTACAAACAAAGAAGCAAATTATGATGAATGCAAAAAATTATTACATAAAATTTGGGATGATTTAAATAAATATTGGGTAGATGAAGGCCTTTTTCAATTTCAAGACCCCAGGGGAAGAGAGGGTATACTTTCGCAACTTGATTATCGGTTCTGGCAGGTTATTTCAGAGAATTCTGATTCCACTTGGCTTATTTGCGATAGATGTGGAGTAATTATACCTCTAAATGTGCGAGGTGTTTGTCCTACTTTTAATTGTGAAGGAAAACTTAATAAGATAAATTTATCAAAAAACAGAGATGATATTGAAAACAATCACTATCGCTTTTTGTACACTAAGCTCTCTCCTGATAATATGAGCTGCCGTGAGCATACTGCACAACTTAATACAGATTATGCTTCAAATATCCAGCAGAAATTCATAATGGGGAAGATAAATTTACTGAGTTGCTCGACAACTTTCGAATTAGGAGTTGATCTTGGAGAATTAGAAACAATATTTTTACGTAATGTTCCTCCTGAACCTTCAAACTATATTCAGCGATCAGGGAGAGCAGGACGCAGGTTAAGTTCAGTAGGATTTACTTTAACCTTTTCTCAACTTCGCTCTCATGACCTTACATATTTTAAAGAACCTGAAAAGATGATAAATGGCAGAATAAAGCCACCAGTAGTAGAAATTTGTAATGAGAAAATAGTAAGGCGCCATCTACATTCAATAGTTTTATCAAAGTTCTTCAGAAAAAATAGAGATTATTTTGGAGTAGTAGAATCTTTCTTCCGATTGGAGTGTGAAGGAGACTCTGGGCTTAAAAAACTTAAAGAATTTCTTGAGGTTAAACCACAAACAATATTAGAGTCTTTGAAAAGAATAATTCCTGAAGATATTCATGGCAAATTTAATTTAGATAGCTGGGGCTGGGTTAAAGATCTAATTAATAAAGATGGTTACCTAGAAATTTCAGATGCAAAAATAAGAGACGAATTTTCTCGTCTTAAAGAATTTTATAAAAAAAAGGGCGAAGAGTTAAAGAAGATTATTGATGAAGGGGGAAACAAAGCAAAAGAAAGCAAATTATCATATGATCGTAATTGGGCCAAAGATAGAATGGAAACAATAAAAAATAGAAAGCTTTTAGATTTTCTTGCAACGAATACAGTAATTCCAAAGTATGGTTTTCCGGTGGATGTAGTTGAACTTACGCCTTTATCTAAGACTAAAGAGGCAAAAAACATTAAACTTGAAAGAGATTTACGAATTGCAATTTCAGAATTTGCACCTGGGAGTCAAGTGGTGGCAAATGGGTATATTTGGAAGAGCGCAGGATTAAAATTAGTACGAGACAGAATCTGGTCTATTTATTGGTATGCAATTTGCCCCAAATGTAGAAGATTCCATATGCAAGAAGGTACAACTGAAGATATTCCTCCTACAATTTTATGTGAAAGTTGCAAAAAAAACATAGAGCGATCAAATATAAATAAATTCATTACGCCTATATTTGGATTTGTTACCAGTAAAGAACAAGATCCTAAAAGACCAGGAGAGTCAAGACCCAAGCGGGAATTTGCTACAAGACCATATTTCTTTGACTATAAGGAACCAGTGGAAAAAGAATTTGATATAGGAAAACTTAAGATTAAATGCCGGTATTCAACTCAAGGAGAATTAGCAGTTATATGCAAGGGGAGAAAAACTTTAGGATTCTGGACGTGTTTTACTTGTGGGGCAGCATTCTCTAAAAGACCGAGGGAAAATCATGATTCTCCATTTGGAGAAAAATGTTCTTCTTCTGTAAAAGGGCCTTTACATTTTGGCCATACATTTAAAACAGATGTTCTCACATTATCCTTAGAAAAATATAACATTGATGAATCAATAAAAATGAATGAAGAGTTCTGGTTCTCGATGCTTTATGCTGTACTTGAAGGTACAGGTCAGGCTTTGGGAATAAGGCGCCAAGATTTGGATGGTTGTTTATACCCATATGAAGATAAAATTTCGTTAGTTTTATTTGATAATGTTCCTGGTGGAGCAGGACATGTTAAGCGATTAATAGAGGGTCAGAATCTTTGTGAAGCACTAAAAAATGCGCTGGAACGTGTAAAAAAATGTAGCTGTGGGGAAGAAACAAGTTGTTATGGATGTCTAAGAAATTATCAAAATCAATTCTGTCATGAACAGCTTAAAAGAGGGATTATTGGTAAATTCTTATCCAGCAACCTAGAAAAATAGAGAAAACTAAATATTTATTGGTTAAAAGATGAAAAAAGGGGATTGCTGCTGGTTTTGGGGAGTAAGTAATATTATATCAAGTAAGCAAGTATCGTCTATTAAGATTATGGGTAAGAGGAAGTGAATTTTTAAATTTTTAAATCTTTGCTAAAATATCGATATACACCTCGTTGTGAGACAATGAATAGAAAAAATGTCATGAATCGGATTGAATCAATTTCTAAGAATATTGATGCGTTCAATGGATATCTAGAGAACTATTATTTGAACGAAGCATTTTTCGGTCCAAGTGTTTATTTTTATAGAAAAGTCATAGAGATGGTTAGAAAATCTACGGATTTTGAAATGCTCATAAATGATGAAAGATTCATCGAATATATTTACGCCACATTAGCATCTTGGGGGATGCATAGAATGGGGCCCGGTAGCTCTAAAATGGAAGATTATGACAAATTCAAGAATTCGATTTTATCCAATAAATCGATAATTATTGAACTTTCAGACTTCAAATTATGTGACTTGAATCAAGATAAAAAGGAATCAATTAAGGGAAAATTAAAATACTTGTTTAATAATCTGGAAGTAATGCGTAGCGAGAGTAAACTAGTAGGTAATTCAAAGGTAATTCATTATTTATTACCTGATTTATGTCCCCCAATAGACAGGGAACATATATTAAGATTTTTCTATGGGAATCTGACTTCAAAAAACACCCCATCATTCAAGAAAGATGAAGAAACCGAATTGTTTTTAGAGATTTTTGACTACTTTCTTGAGATTTGTAAAGGACTCAATCTTAAATTGGAAAATTACAATCTTGAAAAAGCGTTCAACACATCAGTTCCAAAAATTATTGACAATGCAATAATTGGTTTTGTTAAGAGCCATAATTCAAAAGAAGGAGAAAAAAGACAAAAGGGAAATCTTACAAAGCCAAATAACTTTCCATCAAGATATTCTTCAAAAAACAAAAGAGTGAGTAAAGAGAATGAATATTACATCTACGAAAATTGGGTGGCAGAAAAGAAAGCAGTAATACATAGGGGTAACTGTGGCAACTGTAATCATGGACAGGGGAAACATACTAATATTCATGGAGAAAAAAATGGGAAATGGCACGGACCTTTTAAAACTTATGATGATGCAAAGGATTGTGCTTTAAGATTGGATGATAGAAGAGTAAGAGATTGTAAGGTTTGTGAGCCTTGGTTGTAGGAAGAATTAGTCAACATACTTAAAATAAGGGGATTGCCGCTGGTTTTGAGTTAATAACTAACTAATTATTATAAAAGGGATTGAAAAGAAGATTGCTTTTAAAAATAAATGGTTAATAATATTGAGAGAAAAAAGAAAAACAAGCAAATTCCTACCCCAAAGGTGAGAACTAGAAGATTACATTCAGACAATTATATTATTGGTCTTAATGGTGGGTTGTATAATCCATCTGCTTGTCTTTTAAAAAACGGGCAATTGGTTGCTTGGGCGGCTGAAGAGAGATTTATCAGAAAAAAAACTGCTAAAGGAATGATGCCAGTTCATGCAATTAAATATTGTCTTAAGGCTGGTAGTATATCCCTTGTAGATGTTGATGTAATGGCCTTTGGATGGGATGCTAAAAAGTATCTTGAATATATGAAAAGATTTTTTGAAGGATTGGATAATGCTTACCCTTATAGAGGCGGAACGCAAAGAAAATGGGAAGAGCAACATACAAGAAGATTTAACCCCGCAGAAGTAAAACGTAGACTTTGGGAAGAGCTTCAAAAAGTCGATGTTTATGGAAAGCTTCCTCAAATAGAATTTGTCCACCATCATTTAGCTCATGCCGTAAGTTCATATTATGCTTCAGGTTTTAATGAAGCTTCGATACTTGTTGCGGATGGATTGGGTGAGGAAATTTGTACATCTCTATGGGTTGGTCATGGAGCAACAATTACTCACTTAGAGTGTTTTGCTTATCCACATTCTCTGGGGCAGCTATACGAAGTTATTACTGCTTTTTTAGGGTTTGAGCATCACTCTGGCGAGGGCAAAGTGATGGGGCTTGCGCCTTATGGGAGAGCTAACAATTTTGTGAAGGAGATTTTTTCTAAAATAGTTAATATCAATTCTGTCGAAGGAACGTACGAAATCGATCCAGCTTATCTACATTTTGGAAAACATTATAAAGGAGCACATTTTACACAAGCCTTAGTAAATCTGTTGGGTCAACCAAGAAAACCTTCTGAAAAAATTAATGCTTGGTATCAAGATATTGCTTTTGGTTTGCAATATACTTTAGAGAGCATTGCTTTAATTTTAACTAGGCGTTTAATTAAACAGACTAATATTAGAAAACTTTGTATAGCTGGGGGAATTGGAATGAATTGTAAAATGAATGGCTCTATATATCAATCTGGATTAGTGGATGATATTTTTATTCAACCAGCAAGTAGTGATGAAGGAACCGCGTTAGGGGCTGCTTTGTATATAGCATCTGATAAATTTGGTATTGACCCACGCTTTAAAATGACTCATACTTTTTTGGGTCCAGAGTTTTCAAATAGAGATATACGGCAATTTTTAGAAGATGAAAATATCTCCATTAAATATTTAAAAGATGATAAAATCACTGCTTATATTGCTGAACAAATTGCTAAGGGATTAATTATTGGATGGTTTCAAGGTCGTATGGAGATTGGAGCAAGAGCTCTAGGCAACAGAAGCATTTTAGCTGATCCCAGGAGTCCACAAATGAAAGATAAATTAAATAGGCGCGTGAAATTTCGTGAACCATTTTGCCCTTTTTGTCCTTCTATATTAGCTGAAGCACAGGATGGTTATCTCGAAAAATCCCATTTAGCACCATTTATGATTGAATCATTTCAAGTAAGAGAGGATATGAGAGGATTGGTCCCCTCCGTAGTACATATAGATGGAAGTGTTAGGCCTCAAAGCGTTCAGCAAGAGACTAACCCCTTATATTGGAGTTTAATAGATAGATTTAAACAAATAACAGGTGTACCAGTAATTTTAAATACATCCTTTAATATTCGTGGAATGCCTATTGTTTTATTCCCTAAGGACGCTTTGGATTGCTTCTATAAAACCTCTCTCGATGTTTTGATACTAGGGAATTATTTAATAAAAAGGCCTACGTAAAAATCCTTTTAAAGCCAAAGAAAAAAGGGATAATATAATTGACAAAAGAGAAGAAATTAACAGATTTAGAAAAAAGGCAAATAGATGTACTTTTAAAAGAATATGAGGTCCTAAGAGGTGAAATACCGAAAAAAGAACTAAGAATTCAAACAGTAATTAGCCTATATATAGCAGTTTTGCTTGGGATTGCTGGATATATTATTAAAGAAGGAATTGGGGAAGTTTTAAGGAACATCGATAAAAGTAATTTTTCCATAGGAATTATGCTATTTATTCCTATAATAAACTCAATTTTTTTAATTTATAGTATTTCTTTCATGTATGTAATAACGGCTCAAGCAAAATACACGACATATGTTATTGGCAAAGAGGTATCAAACATATTAAATATGAAATTACTAGGATGGGATAAATGGAATAGTCACGAAAAGAGAGCATGGTGGAGAGCAAGAAGTATTTGCGGCGTTCTAGTCTTTATTTTGATTAACTTGATATCTTTTGCCATACTTTATAATTATCCTTTAATCTTTTTAATTAAAAGAGATTTTATACTTTTTTGTATTTGGATATCATCTTGTATCGTCTTTATATATTGCATTTATAGTGGGATAGAATTTTTGAGGATTTCAAAAAAGTTTCATGAAAATTAGTTCAAATTATGGAAGAAAAGGGGATTGCCGCTGGTTTTGGGGAGTAATAATTTATTAATATAGAGGGGAAGAAAAAATGATTGCCTTTAAAAATAAATGGTAAATAATATTAAGAGAAAAATGAATAATATAGAAATTCCTCTGATCAGGACAATTCGTTATCTTGGTAACAAAAGAAAGATTCTGAACGAAATTCATAAGATAATTTCAGATAATGTGAAAGATGAAGGAATTGTATTAGACCTTTTTTCAGGAACGAATTGTGTGGGCTATGCTTTAAAAAATAATTACATTGTTTATTCGAATGATATTCAACAATATAGTTATGTAATTGCTAAAGCGTTAATTGAAAATAATGCAATTTCAGTAGATCAAGAACAGGCTAAGGAAGATTTATCAAGAAATTATTTAAAGAATTACAATAAACTCATTAAAATTTATGAAGAAGCATTGGAGAGAGAAGATAGATTTTTTTGCGAGGATTTCAACTATTCAGAATACGAGAAATATAAAAATTTTTGTGATAATTTTCCGTACTATAATTCAAACAAAATTAGTGGATATAATAACAACTTTCTTTCAGTCTTTTCTGAAGAAACAATAAATCAATATCGAAAAAATAACCTAAAATTCCCATACATATTATTTTCGACTTATTTTGTTAATGGTTATTTTAGAATAAGACAGTGTATACAAATTGATAGTTTCCGATATGCAATCGAGCAAGTCAATGAAGAAGATTCCCAGATTAAAAAGATGATTTATCTAACTGCCTTAATATATGCAATAAATTTATGTGTATCAAGTACAGGTCATTTTGCACAATTTCGAAATATAAATTCAGAGACTTCATGCAAAGAGATCATTAAGGAGAGAAAGAAAGATATAAAAAAATTATTTTATAGCCTTATTAATGAATTATTTTCAAATACTCCCTTTGGTTCCGATAAAAATAGGTCACTTAATGAAGATTATTTGGAATTGTTAAATGAGAATAACAGACTTTACTCTGAGATAAAAAATGTTGATTTAGTTTATGCGGATCCACCTTATACAACTGATCACTATTCTAGATACTACCACGTTTTAGAAACATTGATAAAGTATGACTATCCTTCTTGTATTGGCAAAGGAAGATACAGAGAAGATAGATATAATTCAAATTTTTCACTGCCCAGATATGCTGAAAATGAATTCACCAAGTTAATAAGAGCAATAAGCAATATTAATACAAAACTGCTATTAAGCTATACAAATGTTGGATTATTGAGCTTGAGAAAGTTAAAAAAAGTATGTTCAAAATATTTTAAAAATGTTCATCACAAAACAATTGATTATAATCACTCGAATCAAGGACGAAAAACATTTGAATGCAATAATGGCAAGGTAAAAAGAAAGGAGTATTTAATTTATTGTGAATAAAGAATCAAGGTGGTAATTATGGAAAAAGTTAGAGAGATAAGGAAAAGCGAAGTTAAGGAAATTAATCTGGATTTAATACAAAGAAATCCGGATAACCCAAGATTGCTTTTTGGCCAAAAAGCAATGGACAAATTAGTAAAATCAATCGAGGAAGCAGGGATATTGGTACCTTTAACAGTCTATGAGGAAAAGGATAAGTATATGCTAATTGATGGTGAGAGACGCCTTATGTGCGCCAAAAAGTTAAATATGCCTAGTGTCCCAGCTAATGTGATTGCACCTCCAACAGGCGTTTTGGAATATCTTTTAAGGATGTTTAATATCCACAATGTAAAAGAAGATTGGAAATTGATGCCAACCGCACTTAAGTTAAAAAAGATCATGGAAGAATTGGAAACTAAAGATGATGATGAAGTTTCTACTGCAACGGGTCTACCTAAAACTACAGTAAAGAGATGTAAAAAATTGCTTGATCTTCCTAAGAAATATCAAGATATGATTCTTAATGAGACAGCAAAAGAATTATCTAAAAGAAAATTTTCTGAGGATTTCTTTTTAGAGATGATGGCTGCCATCAGTTCTATAAAAAGGTTTTTTAAAGATATATATGACAATTACGGAATAGAAGGGTTAATTGAAAAATTTGTAGAAAAGCAAAGACAAGGAAAAATAAAGAACATAACAGACTTTCGAAAAATAAATAAGATTGTTGGTGGGGCTAGAAAAGGAGTCCCTGAAATTACAATAAAGGAAACATTAGAAAAATTGATAAAAAATGTAAACTTCACTTTAGACGAAGCTTACGAAGTAGTTGAACCTTCTTATGGTATTTTAGATATCGAAAAACAATGTGCAAGGATAAAAAAATCTCTAAAAGATTTCACTATTCTTCCAAAGGAAAAGAAACAACGATCACACGTTGTAAAAGAACTTCAGGAGCTTCGTGATTTAATAGACAAGAAGATTAAGGAGTTAGCTTAAGATAAGAAAATTTGGAAGGTAGTATAGAATGAACGGAATTTCAGATTGGTTTGATATCGATCTCCTAAAAGAAATATGTAAAGATTATTTCCAGAATAGGGGATATCAATCAGAAACTGATGCTGTTTTGTCTGATGACTTGAAATGGCGTCCAAGCGTCATTGCAAAGAGAGATCAAGAATTAATCGCGTTAGAAGTAAGGACAACTGAGGGGTTGCCAAATTATTTAGTGAAAATTTTTGAAGAAACAAAAGCTAAAGTTCCTGATGCAAATATTTATTTGTGTATTCCTAAAGAAGCAAAGATATCAAAGAAATTAGTTTATGAAATAGCAAAATTAGCCGTTGGTATTTATCAAATTGATGGTACTACATTAAAAGAAATGTATTCTCCAGACCAAGAAACAGTAAAAAGTATTGAAGAAGAATCAGAGATGAGGAGACAAGAATTTGCAATTTCTCCTGATACTCCTTATGGAAATATTAGAGCGTTAAAAACTGTTATGAGAAATTGCAGAAATTTCATTTTTTGGTTTGAAAAACACTTTTCGAGAAGTGGAATTGAAAGATTATATGACGAATTAGCCGATGGAAGTTTTAGTAACATTGAGGAGATAAAGATATTATGTGGTCCAGTAAACGTTACAAAAAAATTCAAGGATGATTTTGGAAGATTTGAAAAAGAATGCAAGAATTCTGGAATAACAGCAAAATGTAAAGTTATTTGTGATAAAGATGTTTTGCAGCAATTGCATGATCGATACTTATTAACTCAAGGATGTGCGTATTCATTACTACCCATAGATGCAATTGAAGTGGGGCAGTGGGGTTCATTGTTTCAAACTCAAGTCCAATTTCCTTTCAGTCGTTACTGGAAAAAGGGAAAAGATATCAAACGAAGTTGGGACGAAATATATAATATTGGCGAAGAAATAAGAAAAAAGAAAGCTAAATAATTTTACAACCAAGTCCGAATATTCCGGTATTGCAATTCTGACAATCGGTACGAACCGTATGAGTTCCCATTCAAATCGCCTTAATATTCTAATTTCTTGATGTCATCCTCGTTTTTTATAATCTTATCAGGCTTTTCGGGAAAGACGACTGAGCCGTAGTATTCCTTAACGCCTTCGTCATTGATCTCATATTTCAGGTATTCGCCCTTTTCTCAATAGCATATTACTGTCCCCGGACTCCCAAATTCTTCAAAACCACCTTACCGTTTTCCAATTTAAACTCCAACCCATCTCCCTTCTTCCAGCCCAGAGCTTTTATAAGTGCTTGCGGAATGATAACGAAATGTTTGTAGTATTCCTTGCTCCTCCTGTTGTTTGCCAGGAGATTACTCCCCTTGAACGCCTGGATTCGTGGCATATTTGAGAATTTGGAATGGGATTTAAATTGCTATGTTTAAACTGATGTTTAAACAAGGCGCTGGATATCGTTTCTATCAGGATTCGGTTATTAAATACCATGTTCACAGAAGTCTTGAAAAGAAGAATCTGTGTAATTGACTCTGGAACTGTCTATGAAAAACCTTCTGTATCGAAGCTCTTCTGTTATCTTCTGATCCTCTGACTTTCCTTCGTGATTGTTAATAACGAAAACCTCTGGTGTCTCGCCGAGGTTTGTTTCAATTCTTTTCAGAAGATACTTAACGTGGATATCGACATCTGGAAAAGAATACCCACAAAAGAAAAACCTTCTTGCTTGAGCCACAGATTCTTCTATTTGCTTCCATATCTGCTGCAAAAAATAATTCGACATCACTTTGAAGAAAGTGGGCGGTATTACGATCGGAATCATTTCGCTGTCGCATTTTTCACAATGCTGCGGTCGAAATACGAGAGTGGCCACCCTTTTTTCCTTTGGCGTAAGTGTCAGGGAAATGCATGTCGGGCAGTAAAGCCAGTTTAGAGAACCATGCAATTTGAACAATTTGACAGCCCTTTGTGGTCGAGGCCTGCTCCAATCACCTTGGCCTTCAAAATTGGTGAATTTTACGGAATAATCAACATCAATATACCTGTAAGAATCCATGAGTGCGTTGTCTATAAGAATATCGTAATTCAAGCTGACGAACGCCGTTTGTTTCAAAATCCGCTCTCTTTGCAGTCTTTTAATAAAATCGCGATGATACCTTGCTCTTCCTCGTAGCGTCCTATCCAAAATAATCGCGATTAAAAATATCAGATCTTCTCTGACCCTTTGGATTTTAGGCGAATTTGGAGTAAGACTGTAAGATTTGAAGCTTTCCTGCCTGTTTAAGGCGAGTTCAAGTATCCCCAGGCATTCTTCAAAGGTGGGAAAGTCTGTTTCGTCGAGATTGTCGTTTCGGATGTCAATTCCGAAGAAAGAACGGAAAAATTCGTTTAGACTCTGATTCATATCATATTCAACTTCATGCGGGTTGGCCCTGGAATATTCGAAATACTCTTTGAATAGATTTCCTTGAAGAGGAGCACCTTCCGATGCTGACGCCCCAGCGCCAAGAAAGATGACATCTTCCACTGTCATTTTTAACAAGCCTCCAAAAGGTAAAAATATCAAACTTTTTTCCTTAAAACAACCTTTCTCTTATCCAGCTTGAACTCCAATTCATCCCCCTTCTTCCATTCCATGAACTCGACAATACTCCGGGGAATGGTTATTGAAAAACGCGAATGTTTCTTCCTGGCGGGTCTCCCTTGACTGTAACCACAGACCTTGTTTTCTTGGACATAAGGCATAAGCTACCTCGAAATTTCATCAATCAGTTTTATTACAAATGCGGAAGCAGCAATTATGACAACGGCCCAAGCTATTATCCCCACGGGACCAAAGTCCAAACCGGTCAAACTATTAATCGCGACAATAGCAAGACAACCCAGGAAAATCACTCCAAATGTCGAAACCTGATTTTTGTTATCCAGTACCATACTTGAGAATTCGCCAAGGGATATATATTGTTATGTTTAAACCTTTGTTTAAACACGTCGCATGATTCGGGCGACCATTTATTTATGCTTATCGAGTATAATAAACTGGCGAAGAAACGAGGTGAACAAATGGAGATGGAGTTAATTGAAATCCCGCGAATTAAACTCGAATGGAGCAACTGGTATTCTTGGAATGACTTAAAAGAGGACGCTAGAAGTGGAGGCATCAAGATCCCGAATTATACGCCGGGCGTTTATGAAGTCAGATATGTCGATGCCGAAGAGCGTTTAACCATAGGAAGGGCATCCAACCTAAGGATACGCATCAGACAAGGGCTAGTGAAGGGGAAGGCAAAGCATTCTTCAGGAAAACTTATCCGCGAAAACGAGGATGTCACCAGGATTGTCGTGAGATGGGCCGTTACGGACAGGCCCGGCGCTATAGAGGAAGAACTCCACAGAAGATACTTGGAAAAATACGGAAAATTACCAAAATATACCCAGTTCACTTGATTGAGCGAAAATTATAGTAAAGCGACCATCTTAATCAGCTACCTTAAAAGTCCTAACCTTCCCCCTCACAAGCGCCCTATCCCACTGGACTAAATTAAGCTCAATCAATTTGTTCATATATTCCGAATACGTCCTCAAAGCAATCGGCTGTTTCTTGAGCTCTCTGCGCTTCGCGAGATAAGCCTTCCAAAGTTTCCCGGAATGAATTTCTATCTTTTCCTTAACAAGTTTGTAAAGTAGCTTGTGATGGCTGGTAAGTTTGTTAAGAAGATAAGCCTTTTTAAGGTATCTGGCAGAAATATATCCCTCTTTTATGTGCTTTACACCAATTTTTCTGCTAGATTCATTCTCAGCATAGTAAGCGGCATTTTTAAGCGTCTGAAATGCAATTCTTGCGTCGCCTTGGGCGATTTCAGAGATTTTCTTCAGAATGTTATTACTCCACGAACCGGGACGAAGAGAGAATTCGGCTCTTCGCTTTAGAATGTGCCTTAATTCGGATATAGTATACGCTTCGAACTCTATCAGCATTGCGTTCAATCTTGACTTAATTCTTTCGTCAAGAGAAAAAAAGATATCCGTTGAATTACACACAAAAATCAGCCCTACTTTCCCAATATTGCACAAGTTATATATAATAGAGTTCCTCTCCATTTTTTTTGGCATGTCGATTTCGTCCAAAATTATTAAAAACGGCATATTTCCCATAAATTGTCTCAGCCTTTCAAGTTTGAACGAAGTATTTAACTTTTCAGCTCCTAGAATCCTCAATTCTCTGACTAGCTTATCGAGAACGGAGTAATAATAATTATGTTCCCAACAATTGATATACACTCCTTTCACCCAGGCCTCCTTATTTATTTTTTTGGGAATGTATTTTGCAATAAGAGTTTTTCCAGTTCCAGGTTTTCCGTAAAGCCAGGAATGAATTGGCTTTTTTTTTTCAGGACTGGCTTTAGGCATTGGGTAAGTTTATTTATATGTGGCTCTCTTGCTGGGATGTTAGATGGGATGTGGGTTTTGTTGAGGAGGTCTGGATTTTTGACGATTGCAAACTCCTCTGTCATAAGCAAAAGGTATTATCGTTGATTTTTAAAAAAAAGTTTAAACGTTTGCTTATTATGCCAATAAAATGTTCCAATTAAATAAATAAAAGGAAGTAGTATTACTTAATTTCTGATTTAAGAAGGATGTTGAGCTACTATCGAAGTCTAAAAAGTTAGATATAAAACAGAATAAAATGACAAAGAAGTAAA
>JABUBK010000178.1_pt1 | contig 13620 bp, 11 predicted proteins | sample 7332671 | NCBI WGS metagenome assembly JABUBK01 (sample SAMN07256342, study PRJNA390944) | subsurface metagenome | isolation source: Methane hydrate marine sediment | place: Pacific Ocean: Eastern North Pacific, ODP site 1244 | collected 2002
CCTGGGCAGGCACATGGCCGGCTTAATGGGCAATGATGAGAAACTGAAAAAACAATTGCAAAGAGCGTCGCAGGCAAGCGGAGAGAAGCTCTGGCCTATGCCGAGCGGTGATGAATACCTCGAAGAGATGAAGAGCAAGATAGCAGATTTGAAGAATGTCGGCAGCAAGTGGGGCGGGGCATGCACGGCAGCGGCGTTTTTGGGACAATTTGCGACAGATGCGAAGTGGGCGCATATTGATATGGATGGGGATATGTTCGGAAGCGGTGAGGCATTTGAGCGCAGCGGTTCGAGGGGTTTTGGCGTGCGGCTGCTGACCACTTATCTTATGAATCTTGGGAAGTAAAAAGGTAAAAATATGGGTTCAAAAAATAAGGCAAAAGTCGATATTGAAAGAATCGAGAAAGCGGTTAAGGAAATACTTTTAGCTGTGGGCGAAGATATTGAGCGGGAGGGGCTAAAGGGGACGCCGGCGCGGGTTGCAAGTATGTACGCCGAACTTTTAGCGGGAATGCGGGAAGATTACGAGCAATATGCCAGCATTGTTTTTACCGAAAAGTATGACGAGATAGTTTTGCTGCGTGATATACCTTTTTACAGTATTTGCGAGCATCATCTGATGCCTTTTATCGGTTCAGCTCATATCGCATATATGCCGAGCGGAGTGGTGCTTGGGGTGAGTAAGCTGGCTCGTATTGTGGATTGTTTCGCCCGCCGACTGCAGGTTCAGGAACGGCTTACCGACCAGATAGCTGATTTTATAATGAACAGCTTAAAGCCAAAGGGCGCGGCGGTGGTGCTGGAGGCATCGCATAGCTGTATGACCATCCGCGGCGCAAAAAAACCCGGCTCGGTGATGGTAACATCGGCACTTCGTGGGATATTCAAGAGAGACCCGAGAAGCCGAAACGAGATTATGAGTCTGATGCACAAGTAAAAAGAGTTTTTATTTATGCATAAGCTGGCCAGACAGGTGCGGTTCTCGGTGAATCCGTTTTTGGCGGCGGATGTGGAGGGGTCTAACTCTTATGCGTCGAAGCCGGCAGGTGAAGGGTTGTCAATATTTTTCGAATTATGCGTGCGGTTGACTGGCAAGGTTGAGCCGGCTACGGGATTCATTGCCAACGTAAAGGATATTGACAGATGTGTTCGGGAATATGTTGTGCCGATTTTTGCCAGGCGCATAAGAAGAGATTTTCGGCAGGGCAAACACATAGGGTTTTTGGAAATAGCAGAACTGTTAAAATCGGCTAAGGAAGAATTAGCTGACAAATTTGGAGCGGCGAAGCTGAGCGAATTGAGTTTGAAGCTGAATCCTTTTAGAAAAGTGGCAGTTGATTATAAGGACGACAAGATGATTTATTTTAGCGAGAAATTTGAATTTGCAGCGATGCACAAGCTCTGGAACGATGATTTTTCCGAGCAGCGCAACTTCGAGGTTTTCGGCAAATGCTCAAACCCGACAGGTCACGGACACAACTATGTTGCTGAGGTTACGCTAAGGGCGCCGGCGGGTAAGGATATTTTCCACATCGGCGATTTTGAAAAAATCGTAAACGATGAGTTTATAAAAGCGGTTGACCATAAAAACCTGAATGTCGACGTGGCCGATTTGAGCAAGAGCTATCCCACCGTTGAAAATATTGCGACCTTTGCGTGGAATAAACTGGTGGGTAAATTCGGGCAAGCGACGCTATACCGCATAACCATCTGGGAAACTGATAAGACGTATTGCTCATATTACGGCTAAAGTGATAGCGGATAATGTAATCTAATAAGAGCAGGTTTTGATTCATGGAGAACACATAAGAGTCATTTGACTGCGGGACATTGGGGGAGTTCGAGGAATGGTCCCATAAAAACGTGTTTTTGTGTGTTTAGAAAACGGCAATCCCAGCGACCAATCTCCGGTTTGAACTCGAAAAGTGATATTTTGGACTTTGCCGAGAAGTGTGTATTATGAACTTATGGGACTTCAGGACGTATAGATTTCATCGCAAACTCGTCTGCCAGAACATATTTGTGGTCTGTCTTTGCTAAAGCATATGTTCTTTATTTGCCGATACTTATGCTATAAAAATAATAGCGGTCAAATCCGTATATCCGGCTGCTCAAAGAGATATCCGGGGAAAAATCGGCTACATCGCTGAGGCGGTGTTTGCTTTTTTAGCGTAGCCGACGGGGACAGGGTCCAGTTAAATTGATTATTGATGACTGATTATTGATTAATAGTTATTATTCTTTTCACGTTAGAAAGTTTTATCTGGTCTTTCATATGAGAGCAGCAGAGGGATCAAATGGCGGAAAAGGCAGATCCTCAATCTCGGTTGATGATTAACCAAGACAGATGCGACCGTTGTGCATCCAGAGCGGTACCCGTATGCAATGAGGTATGTCCTCATGGTGCGATTTATCCGGACGCCAATTCCAACTATATTTGGATGGATTGTGATCTGTTTTACGGACGCGAGACTTGCCGGAAGTGTGTAGATGCATGTCCGCAGCAGGCTATTGAGATTCAAAAGGTACCAAGCCCCAAAATCAAAGAGCGGTCAATCACTTATTTTGAAACAGCGGGGATTCAAAACACCGAGCGTGTGATTGATGTCATTTCTAACCGTGTGGCGGAGGGGGATATTAAGGCTGTTGTGGTAGCGTCCTGCTCAGGTTCGAGCGCATTGTTGCTGGCGAAAGCACTGGAAGATTGCTCGGTCAAAATTGTGAACGTTAGTCTCCCGAAGAAGGTCTGGGAGGCGATTGGCTCGCGGCCACTGAGCGAAGAGATGGCTCAAAGACTCACAGAATTGGGTGTTATTTGTCGAGAGCAGCACTATTTAGACACCCAAACGTGGGCAAGTGGGTATGTTAATTTTCCTAAGAAATCCCTTTTTCACGATTGGCAAATTGGCAAAGAGTACAAGGTCGAGCATATAGAGAAGATTCTCAACGAGACTCTAATCCATATCGGTGGGATGGGCCTGAAGACTGCGGTAGAATGTATGTTTTCGGCTGTTGTTTACGGAGATGTCGCGGTGGGTGAGAATGTTATTGGTACAGCCGGTTCAGGGTGGGGGCTTGATATGGCAGCGGTCATTCGGGCAACAACTCCTGAGAAATGTTTCGGAAAGAAGCCATCCGAGAGACTTGAGATACGGGAGATACTCGCAATGCCCATTAAGAAGCATCGTTGGGGATGATAATTGAAAGGCAGGTTAATTGAAAGCACTTATTACAGGCGGGGCGGGGTTTATTGGCTCTCATCTTGCAGAGCGGCTGCTAAAAGATGGAGAAGAGGTGGTTGTTGTTGATAATTTAAGCACCGGCAGCTTAAAAAATATCGAAGGTTTCAAAAACCATGGGGGGTTTGATTTTGTTGAGGGTGACATCCGCAATTCTGAACTGGTGAATGCTTTCGTAGAGCAATGCGATTTTGTCTTTCACTTAGCTGCGGCTGTTGGGGTCAAGCTGATAGCTGACAGGCCTGTTCACACGATAGAAACCAATATCGGCGGCACCGAGATGGTTCTGGATGTCGCCAATAAATTCGGCAGGAAAATCCTGATTGCTTCGAGCAGCGAGGTCTACGGCAAAAACGAGGCGGTCCCTTTTCGCGAAGATGACGACATCGTGCTCGGCAGCACAAGTTTATCGCGATGGTCGTATGCCTGTAGTAAAGCGATAGATGAATTTTTGGGTTTGGCTTTTTTTCAAGAGTATGGTCTGAAAGTTGTTGTCGGCAGGTTCTTTAACACAATCGGGCCAAGGCAAACGGGCCGATATGGAATGGTGGTGCCTCGTTTTGTTCAAAGGGCATTAAACAATGAGCCGGTTTTGATATATGGCACAGGGCAGCAAAGGCGATGCTTCTGCTATGTTGAGGATGTTGTCGATGCGATTATCGGCTTGATGAAGTGCGAGGCGTCGGCAGGGAAGGTATATAACATCGGCTCGACAGAAGAGATTAGCATCGAGGGTCTCGCTGATAAAATTATAGAAATGACGGGCAGCAAAAGCAAAAAGGAGTTTATTTCCTACGAAGAAGCCTACGGCAGAGCTATTGAGGATATGATGCGGCGGGTGCCGAACCTGCAGCGCATAAAAAAGACAACCGGCTGGGAACCCAAGACAAGCCTGGCTGAGACGCTACAGGTGATTATCGAAAGTTTTAAGTAGGAATAGAAAAGTAAGTATGGAGCGTGTATCTAATAGTCTGTCATGATTGAATCTGTGGCTTGTCATTCTGAACTCTTCGCTTTGCTCGCTCCGTAAGACCAACGGCCAACTTGCGGGGCTTGAGGATAGACTCCGTGAAGAATCTCAATCCCACGTTGAAAGTAGAACCTATCCCAAAACCCTCGTTTTTGGCGTTGCCAGTGCCATAAACGGCGTTTCTTGGGGTTTTGGGATGACTTAAAGATAAAAGCGCCAAAGCCGGTCGAACAACTGGCCGAAAATAGACATAAGTAAGACTATAATTTGAACTTGTGGCATATAAATTCGGATGCAGCTATCTTTAGTATAACCGGCAAAAGCTGCATAATCGGCGTCTAATTGCGCCCAACAGGGACGGAGTCTGAAGGATTTATGATTCTTAAGCACAAAATATTGTTGGCTTTTATCCTGGTGTGTTGTGCGATATGTTTAGCTAACGGTGCGGAACAACAAGAAACTTTAGGCAATTTTGCTAATCCATCTGCAGTAAAAGAGGTTCTGAGTGGCAAACGCACAGTAGCTAATGCAGCGTGGTGGGGATTTAACACAACCGATTCGACTGAGGCGATTCAGGGAGCAATAAACTCCGGGGCCAGCAAAGTGATTATTCCTTATGTCGGAAAGGATTGGGTTGTTCGGCCGATAGAACTGGTTAGTAATCAGGAAATTGTTTTCGAGCCCGGCGTGGTAGTGGTTGCAAAGAAAGGTGAATTTAAAGAGAAGCGTGTTCGCCTGTTTTCAGCCCTTCGTGTGAGTAATATAACCCTCCGGGGTTATGGCGCTACGCTTCGGATGCGAAAAGCCGACTACCAAAGTTCGAAATACGTAAAATCAGAATGGCGGCATGCTCTTGCGATTTGGGGCTCCAGTAATGTTAATGTTCTCGGCCTCAGACTGGAGAGTTCGGGAGGTGATGGCATAAGCGTAGGAGAGAAAGGGGATGTCGTTAGTAAAAACGTGTTGATTAGAGATTGCATCTGTGACGACAATCACCGCCAGGGGATAAGTGTAACTTCCGTAGATAAACTGCGGATAGAAAACTGTGTGCTAAGCAATACAAAAGGAACACAACCGCAGGCAGGTATACTCTTGGAACCGGATACTTCAAAAGGTATGCTGGTTAATGTTGTGATAAGTAACTGTATCTCCGAAAACAATGTTGGCCATGGTTTTGTAACAACTTTAAGCAACCTTGATGAAACGTCACGCGAAGTTTCCATTCTTTTTGTCGATTGCTATGCCCGGAACTGTTATGCACCAGGATTAGCCCTGTTCGCAACCAAAAGCAAAAGCCGACCAAAAGGATTGGTCGAGTTCAGAAACTGCGTCTGTGAGGATATAGTCTCTACCGGCGCCTACTCCTATCTGAAAGTGAACTCGCCCATAAAACTGCGATTCAGTAACTGCAAGTTTCGGAACGTGGCCACGCATCGAGATAGAATTCCTATTGTTATGAAACTGAAAAAGGCAAACGATATAAGCCAAGTAGGAGCAGTCGAATTCAACAACTGCTACGTTTATGACGAAAAAAACAGACCTTTCCTCAGAGTGCCAGATGACGAACCCGGCGAAGGTAGATATAATATTAAAGGCAATTTCAACGTCTACAATCCCTACGGAGCAAGAATAGATTCAGGAAAAACGGACAAAAAACTAAACATCAAAGTAAACTACTTCAAAACCTATAAATAATCCAGCAACAAAACAATTATGTATAAAGCGTTACCGCTTCGGAAAAACTTTCTTTGGACGTTCACAGGAAACGCAGTAAGGTCGGCCAGTATATGGGGGATTATAATGATACTGGTCAAAATGGACAACGTCGCAATGGTGGGAAGGCTCGAATTAGGCCGGGCCTACGCCATACCGCTTATAGCAATTACTGCACTGCAACTGCGAGATATCCAGGTTACGGATGCCCGGGACGAATATTCGTTTGCAGATTATTTAGGCACACGGCTGGCTATGCTTGTGCTGAGCATTTCTGCTTTTATTGTAATTGCATTTGGTTGCTACAGTGGGGAGACAGCGTGGGTGATACTGCTTTGGGGATTGGCGATGAGCATCCAATCTGTCAGTGGTATTTTTATCGGCTTATTTCAAAGACATGAGTGCATGAACCTGAGCGGTACAAGTATGATTATTAAAGGCTTGGGGACTATGTCAATAGCGTGGGTACTGATATGGCTTACCGGAAAACTTACAGCGGCAATTGCAGGGATAATATGCGTGTATCTGCTGGTTCTTTTTTTGTACGATTATCCTCAAGCTCATCGTTTACTTGCTTATAAATCTTCTAATGGGATACGGTGCCGGATGTTGCCGCATTTCAGTATTAAGGTGCTTTTAGCATTGTTGTGGCTCTCGTTGCCGTTAGGGACAGTTATATTTCTAAGCCATCTGCAGGCAAGCATCCCAAAGGTTGTTCTTGAGTCTTATCACGGAGAAGTGGCGCTTGGATATTTTGGCCCGATTCTTTACCCAATATCGTTAGGTATGGTTATTGTCAACGCGATGGGCCAATCAGCATTGCCGAGACTGGCAAAATATTACGTTAACAATTTAGCTTCGTACCGCCGTTTGATGACAAAGCTGCTCCTGATGGTCTCTTGCATAGGACTGATGGTCACTGTGGCAGTGGTACTATTCGGAAAACTGATACTCATAATACTTTATAAGACCGATTACGCCAACTATCATAGCGAGTTTATTATTCTGGCGATTGGTGGAACCGCGGGCTTTGTAGCCAGTTTTTGTGGATACGGTCTGGTCGCAGCACGACTATTCAAGCTGAAATTGTTTGTGGGAATGGTTAGCTTTTTGGCTGTGACCATTCTGGCATTTTTGCTGATACCGTCTTACGGCCTTCGAGGCGCCGCTATAACCTTTGGAGCTACAGTATTTGTAATTCTTATATGTTCTTTTTGTGCGCTGTTATGGGGCATTCGCAGACGTCAAAAGGAATTAAATCTGCAATCAATAACACACTAAAAAACCTTTGGGTATATAGGGAAAATGATGGACCAGGAATATTATAATCCCGAGCAGGCGGTAGAAGGATATTATCCGGTGCTGGAACTGCGGGATTACGTAGCAACCCAGGGTCAGCTTTTTGCGGTAATTATCTATATTATCGCCCAGGGGTTTACAATTCCGATTCTGCCAGTAGGCGCATCCTGGGCAGTCTGGCCGAGATTGGATGATTTTGCGACCTTGCTGCTACTGTGGGTATTCGTGACATCCCACTCACGTATTTATCCGATGACTAAAAAAGAGCGATTCTTTTTTGCTATGTGGATTGTGATACTTCTGCTGTCTGTCCCCAGTACGTTATACGGCAGAATAATGCGTCCGGAACTAGAAAAAAGTTTCCGCTTTGGCATTCATCAGACTTTCCGAATATTCGAATATGGGCTGGTTTGGGTATGTATCCGAGGAATGGCATTTTCCCAAAAGCAACTTGATACAATAACGAGGGCTGTCTTTTGTGTTTTGATATTTATTCTCATAATTTGTGTGGGCAATGTTACAGGTCTTATTCCCCCATCTCGTTTGGTTTCCCATTTGCCCTTCGCCGGGCACTGGACGGACGTCAAACTCAAAACCGGTCCCAGCACGGTTCTTGGTCCTTTTGGTTACAATTATGCTTACACGGCCTGCCAGCTTACTTTTATGGCCGCCGTTATGCTGGCGGCGAGGAAACCGGGCCTGCACATGCGCATCTTTATGGTGGTGGCACTTGCCGCTGCGATTTTTTTAACCGGGTCTCGCGGCCCAATGATAGGATTTACGGTTGCAATTGCAATATGGGCGAGCAAGGGCTTTAGGCAATTGTTGTTTTTCCTGGTGATAATTATAGTTGGCGCAATCGGCTTTAGTTTGTTAGGTGGCTTGGTGGAAGAGGCGGTGGGGTTAAAAGCTGTTGAACGCGTAACAGGCATTATTACCTACGAGGACCCCACCCTGGGAGGGCGACTTCCTCAATGGCGCCATGCTATAAGTATCCTCAGAAGTGACTTCACAATCCTCCTGATAGGCGCAGGATGGGGATATGGAAATCAGGTACTCGGAGGTATAGGTAAAGCACATAACCTGGTGCTCCAAATCCTCATAGAGCTGGGCATTTTCGGGCTTCCGCTGTATTTGTCTTTCCTGTTCGCGATTTATCGGCTGCTGAGAGGAAAAGACCGCATAAGAAAGGCACTGAGGTGCGCATTTCTCGGGATAGTGGTGGCAAGCTTTGCCTCAGAAAACCTCTATCCTATCCCTCTTTATGGCAGCTTCCTCGGCTTCGTACTTTGCCTTGTCGCCATCGCAGGAGCCGCTGAAAGAGGCAGAAACATAGAAGAGCAGTGTTATGAGGAATATGAGCTTTCTGAAGAAGGTGATTTCAGCTATAGTTATTCAATGTAAACAAATTAGAAGTAGGTTTTAGATGAACTGCCCCTTAGTGAGTGTTGGGATTCCTTTTTTGAATTGCGAGGATAGCTTACTCGATTCGGTACGTTCCATCTTTGCTCAAACATACACCAACTGGGAACTTATCTTGGTTGACGACGGCTCTACCGACAGCAGTCCGGATATTGCCCGTTCAATAGATGACCCACGGGTTAGATTTTTACCGCCGGATGGCAGAAATCGTCGGCTTCCGGCCAGATTAAATCAAATTACTCAAACCGCCAGAGGTGAGTTTATAGCCCGGATGGATGCCGATGACCTGTGCCACCAAGAGCGATTTGCCAAACAGGTGCAATTCCTCAGGACACACCCAAAAGTAGATATCGTCGGCACATCCTCGTGCAGTTTGGACAAACAAGGCCGACCTGCGAAAAAACTGGTTGTGGGCGAAACCCATGAAGAGATATTCAAAGGTCTGTTCAAAGGTGGTGGCGTCTCAATAATACACCCGAGCATAATTGGAAAGGCCAGGTGGTTTCGTCGCTGGCCTTATGATGAAAACAATATCCGTTGTGAAGATTACGAATTATGGGTCAGAAGCCGCAAGGACAGTCTCTATGCCAATATCCCCGAAATCCTATCCTTCACCAACGTATTTCTCTCTTTCTCCCTAACTAAATACGCCGGCGGAAAGCACAGCGGAGCTCTGGAAATCTGGAAATATGCTCCAGCAGAATTCAGCAGACTCAGCGCCATCTATAAAATGGCCAAACAGTATCTGCAGGTTGGTGTGTATGCAGGGGCTAAATTGCTGGGCTTGCACAGCAAATTAATTAGCCGACGATATCGCCCCATGAGTCCGCAGGAACATGCAGAGATAAGTGCGGCGATTGATGTCATTAGAAAAACCAAAGTTCCAATGCGAAGTGCAGAGTAAAGAGAAAGATATTTTATCCCGGATTTCCTATATAAGGTCATGCGTTTTGAATGAAATTTGATAGTATACAGCCTAACTTAGCAAATGTAACAAAATGAAGTGGAAACAAAAAGCTAAAATTCAGAATTTAATTGCCAAACTTCCCCCCAGCCTCAGTTACAAAGTTTACCATTTCCTTCAACGCAAGTTTGGGGCATTACAACACTTAAATCCTACAAGTCGTTTGTCGGCAGGGATTACAACATTGAACCATATTTGTGGTCAGGGTCGAAACATTGACTCTAAAACGTTCTTAGAAATAGGAACTGGTCGGCGTTTGTGTTTACCGATTGCACTATGGCTATGCGGGGTATCAAAGATAATAACCGTTGATCTCAATCCATATCTAAAAGAAGAACTCGTATTTGAGGATATCTCCTATATGAGGAACAACCAGCGGGATATAGAAATACTGTTTGGAAAATATTCTGAGAAACCGATTTTCCGAGAGCGATTTAACAGACTCCTAAGAGCTGGGATTAATTTAAAGCGACTGATTGATACAATGAATGTTCAGTATTTGGCTCCGGCAGATGCTTGCTGTTTGGACCTGCAGTCTCAAAGTGTTGACTATTGTGTTTCACGCTCCGTTTTTGAGCATATTCCTCCCAAAACCCTTGAGGGCATCCTTTTGGAAGAAAAGAGGCTCTTGAAGAAAACAGGGCTTTTTGTACATGAGATAGACCTCTCGGACCACTTCTTACAAACAGACAAATCGATCTCTGTGATTAATTTTTTACAGTTTAACGAAAGTGAGTGGGAGTATTACGCTGGAAATAGATACGCGTACCACAACAGGCTGCGCATCGACGATTTTATTGACCTATTCAACAAACTTGGGTTAAGGATTTTGTTTTTAGAAACGAATGTTGGCCAAGGAGCTCTTGAAGAATTAAGAAAAGGGTTTCCCTTAGATGACAAGTTTAAGAATAAGAGTGCAAAAACTAATGCCACTACAAAGGTGCTGATTGTTGCTTCTCTGGATGAATCTGCCTAACAAGTCGCCGCAACGGATCCCCACTTCGCTGCATTTCAAGGAGACGGAGAGAAAATGGATAAATGATACACAACATCTTTCCTTTATAAAAAGCAAAACAGAGTAAGAGAATTTCACAAAATCCAATCAAAAACAAACATACAGCCAAGGAAAAGTTGATTTGGCTTTTGTCAATTTATATCGGAGTTGATAAAAATGTCTTCGAAGCTTAGAAAAATCTATGCGGTTATGCCGGTCAGTGTGCAGAATCTGATGATGAGTGTCAGAGGATGGAGTTTCAATCGAAGACGATACAGGAAAGAATACCCTCAATATTTTGACAATCTTATGCGAAGTCAGTGGTTCTCTGGCGAGCAATTCCGTGATTTGCAGACGGCAGAACTACGAAAACTAATTAAAGAAGCAGCGCAAAACGTGCCTTATTACCGTAAAACTCTGGGAAAATTCTTAAATAAGCTCGACTCGTTTACGCTCGATAATCTAAAAGATATTCCTATAGTGGATAAATCGGTTTTTCGCGCCAATATCGAGGAATTTACAAATCCTGAAAGATTAAAGTTTGGTTGTGATAAAAGTGAAAGCAGTGGGACAACCGGTGTGCCCCTCGTTATGCAGTATGATTTTGATTCGACGCAACATAGCTTTGCTTTTCGTGAACGGCAATATCGGTGGGCTGGCATAACCGGCAAGGAAAAGTCCGCTCGGTTCAGCAGCAGGGTTATTATGGGCAGGCATAATCAGGCGCCATACTGGCGATACAACGCAGCGGAAAAACAATGGTTGTTTTCAACCTATCATATCAATGAGAAAACGATACCTCAGTACTACGAAGCTTTGAAGCGGTTTAATTGTGCTTATTTGGACGGTTATCCATCATCTATATTTGAAATCGCCAAGTGGGTCAATAGAGCAGGCAAAAGCAGACAATGGCGTCTCTGGGCCGTTATCACAACGGCAGAAACTCTTCTGGATTTTCACAGGGAAGAAATTGAAAGGGCGTTTGGTTGCCCAATCTACAATTTTTACTCCAGTTCCGAAGGTGCCCCGTGGATTACTCAATGCGCAGCAGGCAACATGCATATAAACCCTGAATCCGGTATTGTCGAGTTCTTACGGCCCGATGGAAAATATGCCCAGCCGGGCCAAGAAGCTGAAATGGTTATTACCGGTTTCTTTCAAAGAACAGCGCCGCTTATACGCTATCGGATAGCCGACACAGCGGTATTAGCTGAAAACCAAAGCTGTCCCTGCGGCCGAGAAATGCCGGTTATTGAATATATAGGAGGACGACAGGCTGAATGCCTGCATTCGACTGAACGAGGTTGGGTCAGCGGCGCGGCAGTTTCTGGGGTTCTGCTTGCAGTAAATGAGCGCCTTAATGGTTCGCAAATAGAACAGGTTGATACCGATTCCTTTATTCTGCGTTATATTCCAAACGGTACTCCATTAAATCAGCAGGAAACCTCTATTGTTCTTGAAAGGTTTTACAAACGTCTTGGTCGGTCTATTGATATAAAATTTGAAGTGGTCGACGAAATTCCCAGGGGCCCTGCGGGCAAATCTCGACAATTTATCGGTCTACCTGCTGAAAAACTAAAGTCCCTCAAAAATGACTGAAACGTAAAAGGTTTGCACGGTTATTGGTATGTGAGGATTATTCTAATGTTAAAGATAGGTTTTCCCATTCCAACGAAGGAAAATGAGCATCGCCTGGCCATGTTGCCGCAGGATGTTCAGGGTACGGCAGTCGCATCTGAGCTTGTGTTTGAATCAGGTTATGGCAAGGTGATGGATTTAGATGATGGTGCCTACCGTGGTGCTGGTAGTGTCGTAGCTAACAGGGAAACAGTTTGCGCCTGTCCCATAGTGTGCAACCCAAAGCCGATACCGTCAGACGAGTATTTTCGGGAAGGGACGATTCTGTTTGGTTGGATTCACGCCGTTCAAGGACGCGAGATTACCGATACCCTAGTTAAGAACCACATGACTGCAATTGCATGGGAAGACATGTATGATCGCGGTCGATATTGCTTTGAACGCAACCGAGAAATCACCGGAGAAGCAGCGATCACGCATGCTTTTCTTCTTTGGGGACGGGTTGCTTACGAGTGCAAGGTAGCAGTCATCGGGCGAGGAATGACTGCAAGGGGAGCGCTGAGAGCACTAGAGCGGTGGGGCTGCAATGTTGTGGTTTATGATCGTAAGACTTCCCCGTATTTACGCCAAGAACTGGAGCAATATGATGTCATTGTGAATTGTGTCCTGTGGGATGTATTCCGAGATGACCACATCATCTACGAAGAAGACCTAGAGAAGATGAAACCGGGCTCTATGATTATTGACATCAGTTGCGACCCACATATGGCGATAGAAAGCAGCCGCCCAACTACAATCGAGGATCCGATATACTCGCACAAAGGTGTCCTTCATTATGCCGTTGACCACACTCCATCGCTGTTTCACAAGACAATTTCGGCAGCCATCAGTAAATCAATAGTCCGCTTTGTGCATGATTTGGCAACCGGTACTTATAACCCTATACTTGATAAGGCTACGATTATCCGAAATGGAGAAGTGTTGGATGAAAGAATTATTCGGTTCCAGCATCGGTAATGTGAACAGCCTACAGAGCTACTGAAACTGATTTTGAGCTTGCTGCCCATCATTCTGGAAATTGCGGCAAATGGTTTGGAGAATGTCGGTCCCCACATTGCCAACGCAGTCGTTGACTGGCGAAAATAATATCAATCGTTCCTTATGCATCTGTTAAATTATTAAAGCAAGAACAGATAACGGGCAATGATAAAAGTAGTACACATAGCAACAATCTATGGGTCTGTTGTAACAATACTTGATTCCAAGTTGCGGGCATTAGATAAATTTGAAGACCTCGATGTAACCGCAATATCATCACCTCCCGAACCTTTGGTTCTGGCAGGTTCCTGCGAAATTAGACCGATAAATTGTCGAGATTTGCCCGCAGGGCCCCTGGGAATTTCGTCGACCACTTCAAATTTTATATCAATAGACCGACCAA
>JABUBK010000179.1_pt1 | contig 13579 bp, 13 predicted proteins | sample 7332671 | NCBI WGS metagenome assembly JABUBK01 (sample SAMN07256342, study PRJNA390944) | subsurface metagenome | isolation source: Methane hydrate marine sediment | place: Pacific Ocean: Eastern North Pacific, ODP site 1244 | collected 2002
AGAGGGGTCCCCAGATTAAATTTTAAGGCCTTTCCTATTAAAAAAAAGGAATTGACTGATAAGGAATTCAATTTCATGTGTCGTCTTTTGAAGGAATCAACTAAAAAGGTCAAAGGGGCCTTTTTTGATGAGCGCTCGATTGAGATATTAATTTTGGGTAGGCATGCTCTGGCCAAAAATCGGGATATAATTGGAACCATTTATCAAACTTGCTGGGACCGACTCCTGTGTTTAGAGACATTAGACGTTACCAAAGACGGTTGGAGAAAATCTTTTAGAAAAAAATGGAAGGAACATGTATCAATTGAACAACCTAAGATTTTGGAGGAGGAGAAGAAAGAGGAAAAAAGGGAAGAAGAGCGAAAGAAAAAAATTGAAAAAACAGAAAAAGAGGTAATTCAGCAAGAGGCGGAAAAAGCTAGGCGGGATCGTGCTCTTGTAGAGAGAAAGGGGAAACTTGAAGCCAACTTAAAGCAGCTCAGGGATGAGCTTCCTTCCCCCAAAATGAAGGCAGGTGGATGGGGAAACAAACAGATTCCTGTTCGGAAGGACATCAAGATCGTTCTTGACTGGTTGAAAGCGGCAAGGACAGAGGATAAGTTGCAAATATGCGAGAGTCAGTACCCAGATGTTAAATCTAAGTGGCAGGATTTCATGTACAAATATAGAGCTTGGGGGAAGAAAGAGGAGGAAGAGAAAAGGCAGAGGGAGCAAGCAAGCCAAGCTCTAAAGGTCAGGAAGGAGAATCTGGCAGAGCCATTCCAAGATTTACGAAAGCGGTTCAACAGATTTCGCCTGAAAGAGGAGAAGCCAATAGTAGAAAAAGCAAAAGAGCTGGCCGATACCATAATTAAGGAAATTCAAGGAGCCGAGGATCTAGAGCAACTGAAAGAAATGGAAAGGTATCCTACCTTGGAAGAGCTACCTGGTCTGGCTAGGGAAACCAAAAACGTCAAGACTCCTTTATCGATCTACAGAAACGAACTGGAAGAGAAATTGGGCCTTCTGGAAGAGAGACGGACTTTAATCCGTGAAATGCAAAATTATAAAGAAAGACTAAAAAAATTTGATCGCGACGAAGAAAAAGACGAAGTACGGGACAAAAACCAAGCCTTGGAGGATCTGCTATCTAAAATCTACCAGACCGAGTCTAACGGGGACCTAATATCTTTAAAATCAGATTTAACCATATTTAAGCAAAAGCTCGATGGTTTAATTGTCAGCCTTGAGCAGAGGAGAGCTCAGCAGAAAACTCGGGAGGAGGACCAAAAACAGGCCCGCAAAGAGCAGATCCAAATCCAGAAGCAGATAAACAAGCTACAAGAAGAGGGAAAGCAAAAAGAAAGGGAGGTAAATAAAAAACTGCAAGTCATCCAAAATAAAAAGAAAGAAATCCTTGAAAAGTCGCAAAAGGATCTATTTGATAGTAGATATCTAAGTTCTCAAGAAAAGGCCGAATTAGATATACTTTTGAAATACTATAAGAGGAAAAAAGCGCCGGTAGATGGTATTATCTCTTTTCTCAAGGATTTAGGATTGATTAAATGGGTGAATCTTTACAATGAAACAAAAAAAGAACCTTTAAATCGCTGGGGTTATTTAGGTATAGACAATAAAGAGTATTCTGAGCTTTATTTTTATGATAATTGGGACAGAGCTTTACCTCTTATCCAAGTAAGAATCGACCAAATTAAACAGATAGCCATACAAAATAGAAAAAATAAATTAGAATTAGCGAAAGAATGGGATCGCCTGGATAAGCAAGAACAAAGTTTGAAAATCCCTCTATATTATATTAGAATAAATAGACGCTTAGTTCGAGCTAGGTATCTAGGGGAAAAGAAAGATCAAAGGTTGCATTTTGAGTTGGAAGATGGCACACCCTGGATGCTCATAAAAGTCGGAGGATGGACAGTCCAGACGAAGATTGAGTATGGAGGCGAACTTTTTCCTTATATCACTGAGAAAGGATCCATTATAGTGGTTAGGACAAATGAGGGCGAAAGAGAAATTTCTAAAGATCAGATATTTTGCTATATCTATGACTATAAAGGACCTAAACCAGTTAAGTAATTATGAAACTAGGGTAGTTTTCAATTGTAGCTTTAGTGAACTCTGCAAATAAGGCCGTATGGCTTTACCATTTTTGCTTTGTTCTATCAGGCTGATTTTGCCTCTGCTTTCCTGCGTCTGGACCCATATCGTAACCTCTGATTTTTGAAGAGAGAGGATCCAGTAAATTCCGATAATGCTGCATTATGTAAGCCATGCTCAGGAGCTTATGCTCCCTGCACTCGGCAAGGGCTCCTCAGAGCGTATCCACGTAAACCCAAGAGGAGGACAGCCTTCCTTCTTTTACCTAGCTAGGCTTTCGCTTTTCCTTTTTTCTTCTTCTTCTTCTTTTTCTTCTTCTTTTCCTTTTTGTCCACTGCTCATCACCTTATCTTTGGGCTTTTGCTATTTTTACCTTACTGCTTCTCTTAAGTTCTTGCCTGCTCTAAATTTAGCCACCTTTTTTGCCGGGATCTCTAGTTTTTTCCCTGTCCGAGGATTCCTTCCTTCTCTTGCCTTTCTCTGCCTCACGTGAAAAGTGCCAAAACCAACTAAAGCAATCCTTTCACCTTTGGACAAGGTTTCTTTAACAGTATCAGTTATTGCGTCGATAACACTCCCAGCCTGATTCTTGGTGATACCCGCCTTATCACTTACCGCTTCTACTAATTCTGCCTTGTTCATCCTTTCTCCTCCTATTTGGGTTTATTTACCTCTTTTTCAACATAGGGTAGAAAGCCCTAAATCTATCCCTGACTGTTTTGCATACCTTTTTATTTTCTCAGTAAAAATAGCTCCCCTGCTTTTCCGGATAGAGCTATCAGAATAGTCTTGTTGGGTTTCACTTAAGGCACGATGGATCATAGCCTGAGGACAGAGTTTTGCTATTTTAGTATAAAAGGCACGGCTCTTTTGATCGCGTAACACATTAAGCATATCCTCTATCTGCTCTTTTGGCAAGGATTTTAGTTTAGAGGAAAATTGATTTTGTCGCACTTTGCACAGAAGACGACATAATGAGGTTGATTAAAGAAGGGGCGTCAAAAACGAAAAGAGGATCAGGGTATGTTAAACCTTGTCGTTTTTGAGCCATACAGTAGCCTATTTTGCTTTTTGAACTCAGTGGTAAAGGTTTTTTTTCATTTACCTGGGATCCTCTTGGATTAGATCTTATATAAGGGTTGACATATTTAATAAATGTGTTACACTTACATTAGAATTAAAACTAAGGAGCTGTCAGAATGCCAACAAAAATGTTAACTCCAAATGATATTGCAAAGAGGTTGAATATACACCCCAACACGGTACGGGATTATTTAAAAGCAGGTATTCTCCCGGCGGTAAAACTTGGTAGGGTTTGGAGAGTAGAAGAAGAGGATCTAAATAAGTGGCTAGAGGAGAAAAAGAGGGATAACAAAAAATGAAAGCAGTCGGCTATATCAGAGTATCTACTGAGGAGCAGGCAAAAGAAGGAATATCCCTTGAGGCTCAGGAGGAGAGAATCAGAAATTATTGTAATTATAAGGGTTACGAACTTGTCGAAGTTATAAAAGATAAAGGCATCTCCGGAGGAAAAAACAAAGAAAGGGAGGGCTTCGTTAATGTCTTAAACCGTATAGAGCAAAATAGCTTTGATGCTATAGTTTTATACTCCCTTGAGAGAATCTCCAGAGATATGCTTACTCTCCTTTGCTTGGAAAGACTTCTAAATGAATACGATGTTGAACTACATACAATAGAAGGGGAAATTGATACTTCAACCCCTGATGGTTATATGAGTTTTGCTATGAGGGCTTTTTTGGGAGAGATGGAGAGAAGGCAGGTCAAGTATAGAACCAAGAAAGCTTTGCAGTTTAAGAAGGAGCGGGGCGAGGTAGTAGGAAGTGTTCCTTATGGGTTTAAGAGAAAAGGTAAGGACCTTATTCCGGTAGAGAAGGAACAGGAGATTATAAGGACCGTGAACCGTTTATATAAACAGGGCAAAGGCATAGCTGCTATAGCTAGAAAGCTAAGTAAACTAGGCTATGAAACAAGACGGAATAAGGAGTTCTCTGCTTTACAGGTAAGGAGAATCATTAAGGACTATCAACCTGTCTATAGTCATAATGGGAGAAAGGCCAAGGAGATTAGAAAGTTCATCTTATCTGTTGCTTGAATTTACTTACCGGACGGTTCGTAAATTTGTAATTGAAAGTTGATAGGTGGCTAAGGGGATTCAAGGAATTCTGAAAAAATTCTATGGCCATTTTGGGAGTGACTTTTCTACCAAAAAATACGAGGCAAATTTTCGCGCCTGGCATTGACTTGACCTTTTGTGTGTCTCAGGGTGTAAACTCTTGAGTTTGGCCTGCGTAAGGCTGTAGAATAATGGGAGATAATAAACAAAAATAATGGAGGGCTTCTAAATGAATGCTTCAGAATTGGTAGCTGTGATAACAAAACAGAGTGATCTTTACAGACATAAGCTAAATATTAATTACCAAAGAACATGCCGGTGTAGCCCGACCCATCTTAACTGCATGACTGCAAAGGAATGGCTTAAGAGCCAGATTGGTGTATGGCAATTCAACTATACAGCTAGAGACATTCGTGACAAAAGCGTACACCCCGCAACATTTCCCATATCTTTAGCCAGGAGGGTAATTGAGTTGTTTACTCATGAGGGTGAACTTGTCCTAGACCCTTTTGTGGGTAGTGGTACAACTCTAGTGGCTGCCAGAGACACTAACCGAAATGCTGTTGGTTTTGACCTCCAACGAAAGTATATAGACTTGTGCAAACAACGCCTAATACAGAGCGAACTCTTCACTGACTCCAAGCAAATTGCTATTCAGGACGATGCCAGGTGTATATCCGAATATCTCAATTCTGAAACTGTTAGCCTGGTTTGGACCTCACCACCATATGCAAATCTTTTAAATAGAGAACGGAAAAATAAGTCACGAAGATTGAGAAACAATGAGCAGTTTGGAAAAATAGAGCAATATTCTCAAGATCCGAGAGATCTAGGAACGATGCAGCTTGGTGAATATGCTCATGCCATGGGTGACATTTTTGAATCGTTATTGCCATTACTCCGGCCTAAGGCACACTGCGTTATAAACGTTCCTGACATGTGGTGGAAAAATAAAAGAGTGACGATTCATGTCTCACTAACCGAAGAACTGAGAAAACGTGGGTATGAACTCAGAAATATAATAATCTGGGATAGGACGAACATTGTTAACCGGATTGGAATTTTTGGGTGGCCGAGTAACTATATTACTATGGGGGTCACTTTTGAGTATTTGTTAGATTTTTGGCGACCACCCATAGTAGGAGAGAAATCCGGGAAATGAGAGCCCTTTTATGGAACTTTACTCAAAAGAAGAACTGATTGAGAAGTTGAAACAAATTAGAGACAAGGCATGGATTCCTAATGCACGTCCTCGGAATGTTGGTGGGATTGGAAATACGCTAGAAGATCTACTTGGTATCGAGGAGAATAATCTCCCAATTCCTAATGCGGCGGAATGGGAGTTGAAATGTCAACGAATCGGCACATCTTCCTTGACGACACTCTTTCACATGGAGCCGTCTCCACGTGCTGTTAAATTTGTTCCTAAGATATTATTGCCTTTATATGGTTGGCAACATCGGTCTATCGTAGATGAATTGAGCTTTCGGCAAACGATTAATGGTTCATATAGGACAGACCGCGGTTTCAAAGTTGTCGTTAACCGGAATGCTGGGAAAGTGCTCATTTCTTTTAAGGCCGATGCTGTGTCGAGCAGGCATTCTGAGTGGCTTGACTCTGTTGATAGGCGAGTTGGCTTAGGTGAATTAAATCCTCAGCCTTACTGGGGTTTTGACGATCTCTTTCACAAGGCAGGGACAAAGCTCCTGAATTGTTTTTACATACGTGCAGAAGTAAAGCGAGAAAGCGGTCGTGAATACTTCTGGTATAGGAAGATCATGATATTACAAAGATTTAGCTTAGATAACTTTTTGAAGGCAATTGAGGAGGGTTTTGCCCTTGTGGATTTCGACGCCCGAACCGGTCATAATCACGGAACCAAATTTAGACTCAGACAGGATAGATTGGCAGACTTATATAAAGAAGCCAGAAATATTGGCTGAATTAGCCGGTTTTACATCATGAACAGTAAACAACCATATAATTCGGGGGTTGAAGAAATATTTTCTAATTTTGGGAAAGATCCTTGCCTTAAAGATAGTTGTAAAAGTATATGTCCAGTAGGTTTTACATGCATTCGTGCTCATCCTCCGCGTTCCGGAGAATTTAGATTAGATTTTTCTGGTTGCAATCTTAAGTGCCCTTTCTGTTGGACTGTCAAAAGACCACGCCTGTGGAATCCTGAGGAAATTCATGAAAAAATTAGATGTAGATTTAGGAAATACCATGATTCGGATCTAAATGTCAGTATAACATATTTAAGGATCACTGGAGGGGAACCTATTTTAAACGAAGAAAGAGCCAATCACTTACTAGAACTTTTCAATCTAATGGATGAAAATGTGAGCCAATCTAAGTTTTGTAATATATGGAAAAAAAGAAAATCACCACTTAATTTAGTTGGAAGGAAAAATATAAAAATCCAAACAAATGGAATAACCATACCAAAGCTTATTAATACTTTTATTAGTGAATTAAGCAATTTCAGAAATCTTTCTTTTACATTTGAAGTATCGTTGAAGGGCACTAATCCAAGCGAGTTTTATGTACTATCTGGAGGATTTCCAGGCGAAATATTTTTTGAACAAATTCAAGCTATAAAAGAATTAATCAGGTATGAAAATCAAGGATACCCAATATTTGCCCGTGGGATTCTTGGAATTTGTCATAGTGAGCAATATGATTTGGTTTTCCCAAATAATGGAAAAATGATGTTGAATCCAAGCGTGGAATTTATTGAGGTCGTGAAAGAACTTATGTGCATGCCTCGAAACCAAGAACGCTTTTACGTAGAACCTCTGCGCTTTACTGAACAAATGAAACAAGCTGAAAGAGACTGTAAAAAAATAGGGATTTTTTCACAATCTGAAATTGGAAAAAACATTAAACCCGGTAAGAAAGTCCCTATAAAGAGTACTTACTTATGGACGTTTATAAACGCAATGCTGTGATAATTTTAAATCGCCTAATAGAGGAGTCTGATGGCCAGAGATTTTGATTAGTGTGGAGAACGGGAGACGACCGAAAAAGTTAGTTAAAAACAGCCTCATGTAGGTCCTGAGAAAGGCTTTTTATGGGGAGGCCATATCAAAAGACACACTGCTAAGGGACAGAAAGAGGCCCTGTACGGGGCTTATATAAAATCCTGGATGACCTTGAGAAAGAACTGTGAGGGAAGGGAAAAGGGATAATCAGCGAACAAGATAAAATGAGGGCTCGCTATAACCAACCAAAACGGAGGCCCAGGAAAGACAACCACAGGATTAACTTGGGTGCTTGCCTTACCCGACTGGAGAGGGAGGCAAAGGTAAAAAAATAAACTAAAGAGAAATGCGAAAAATAGCAATTCTAAACTTCAAAGGTGGAACAAGGTTTTATGCTGATTGACAAGAAAAAAGACGCACATAGAGGCTCATACGTCCACTTTCTCAAGGCAAGGCAACCTATAAGACCTAGGTAAAATTAAAACTCCTCTATCAAGAGATTTTTATCAAGCCAGTTGCGGGATAGAGGGAATTTTGGCAAGATGCTCTTCTTAATTATCAGGTAGCTGGAGGAGAGGAGTTGAAAAAATCTCTCAATCATAGTTAGGCATGAGCGGAGTAGTTCGTAAAATATGCAAATTTGGGAGCATAAACGAAGTACTTCGGTTATAAACAGTTATATGAAATTGCTACTATATTTTTATGGTCTATTTATCAAAACAACCAAAAGTTTAAAGGAATGAAAGGCATGGGAGTATTATGTTAGAGACGAATCGGAATCAGTCTTGCCATCTAGGTGAAGCAAGAGATGTGCATCCTATTCTTAGAGCTAACCCTTTTCTTATTGAGGAGGGGCTGAAATTAGTAAGAGGTGAAAAATATCTTTCAAATGAAGAACTCAAACATATTGATTTGCTTTTTGAGGATAAAAACAAAGTTCCTACCTTTGTAGAGGTAAAGTGGAGTGATGTATCCGAAAGCCAAATGAGCGATTACAGAAGACTCGTTGACCAAAACCATCCAAAAAGCCGTTTAATTTGGGCGGTCCCTCAAGACTTGATTCAGAAAACGTCAGTAGCTTCTAAATATGGGATTGAAGTAAAACCTTTTGATAGAAAAAAAATAATCCAGATAAAAAACCTACAAAATAAAGCAGGCGGCTATCTTAAGCAAATTAAGTCATTACTATCCTCATCCTTCAATATTGCTATGCATGGAGAATTGGTATCATTTGAGAATCCAATTGTAGCTTGTTATTTTGAAGGAAGAGCAACCACAGATAGAGGAGTGAAAAAGTTGGGGCTTAAACAGCAAAGTGTTGGCAGGCAACTGGACTTGATAAAAAGTCTTACGGCGGGGCATATCTCTGAACTTCATAAAGAAAAAATTTTGCTACTGACATGGCAAGTTTTCAAAGCTCCTTATTCATATAAACCAGGCAAATTTTGGCGTATTATAGGTGGAGGTTTTATTGAACTTATAAAAGAACGTCAGGAGCGGGACCTAGAAAAACTGGTTATAAAAATATGGGAACTTATAAATCAATATTACAGTGAGTTCGCTGTCACTGTAAAAACAGTATATGGGATGGATATTAAAAGATATGACCTTCTCGCAATGCTACTTTTTCAATTGGTTGAAGAAAAGAACAAAGCAGTTTTCTCAATAGACGAACTAATAAAGTCTATCATTAACGAATTTGAAATCAAACCTTCCCAATCAACGCCCAAAATCAAACATAGTATTTTAAATCAATGGATTGAGAATATAATCTCTATTAAAGATTATGAGAATGATATGGCAAAACGATTATTGGAGATTGCCACACTAAAAAGAATGTTAATACCCAGGATGGGAACAGTTGACATGTGGATTCTTACGCCTTCAAAAGAGAAAGAGAGGTTTGTTGCTCAGAGGCAGCCATGTCAGATGTTGTCTTTTGATCGATACAGTAATCATTATATTGGAATTGAACAATATCATAAAAGGGGGAACAAAGATGAACCCTTGTAAAGACTGCAAAGGAGATTTCGGAAAAGAAAATGTTCGATTGATGAGAATAGGACAGAGAACAATCTGCCCTTGGTTGTACGTTCTTCCAATGAAAGCTACAGCAATCCACGATACATTTGTTAAAAGCATGGAAACCAAAGAGTGGAATTTTATCTTGGTTAATGGTGACAATGGTGATGGAAAATCTGTTTATGTTAATTACCTTGAACACATTGCTGATGAGAAGAACTATCCAATAGTCCACATAGAAATTAAAGATGACCAAATTGCACAGTATAGCCCCGCTCCTTACTTTACTCTACAGATATTTAACAACCTTCGCTTGCCAGACGGAGTAGTATTGTCGTGGAAAATACAAGAAGATGAAAAGATAAGAAAGAAGGTTCACGGCATTTTAGAGAAGGATTCGGCGACATTTGAATTTTGGAGTTCTGCTTTAACTTCGGTTTTATTACATATAACAGACGATGCTAACGAAGAATTAAAGAAAATGTCCTTATCTTGGCTAAAAGGAGAGCCAAAATATGTTGCTGAACTCAGAGAAATGGGAATATATGATAAAACGATGAAATCTCTGTTGAATGTTCCAACTGACCGAGCTCTTTACTTTCTGAAGGACTTGCTTAACAATCTTAGATACCCTGGACTAATAATAAGTGTAGACGAAATAGAGAGAACTGCTGCTTCTGAATCTAAATTAACTCGCCTAAAAGCAAAAGAAACACTCTACATTCTGCGTGATATTATTAATATCTTAACTAGCCGTGATTCGTTGCCAACAAAACGTGGCATCACGCAGGGACTTTTTGTTGTCTATGCTATATCCTCCTTTTATCTTGGGTACAGTGGAGTAGCTCCAAGAACAGACATAGACTTTGCTGCAATGGCGGATAGAATTGGTAGACCTAAAGTTACATTAATGGATGTGCCCCGACTTGGAACAGTTTTAAAAGATTCCGCTTCTCAGATAGATATAAGTTTTGACTCACCGACAGATTTGGAAAATCTCGCTGAAAAAGTAATAACTTGCTATGGGCAAACTATGAAGAAGACAATTTCAATTAAACCGAAGGATTTGGCAGATGAGTCATTTAATAAAACAAGTAAATACTTAGCCAGAGCGAATGTTATGGCAATGGTAAACACATTAGATAAGATGTGAAAGAATGGAATAAGAGCAGCAACTTCATCTAACACAGCATAAAAGGTTCGCCCTATGGACTCACCTAAATTCTTGCTTTGCAAAAACTTCTTTTATGCTGAGAACGTTAGATGCTCATTGCGGGAAAAAGAGATAAAGAGATAGTGCTTTAAAATGCACAAAATAGCCACTCTCAATTTCAAAGGTGGAATAGGCAAAACTACCACAGCAGTTAACCTCTCCCACGCTTTAGTGCTAAGATGTCAAAGCGTTTTAGTGGTTGATTGTGATCCTCAAACAAGTATAGCCGGCTGGCTAGGAGTCGATCCCAAAAATACTTTTTTTGATTTGTTTACCAATAGAGTTGGACTGCAAAAATGTAAAGGCAAGTTTACTAAAAAGGTCCAAAACTTGACCTCTATGTTAATATGTGCTATCATATGAGAGGACGTTTGTTAAGAGGAACGAAATGATAGAATCTATAAACTCTGAATATATAAAGCAACTACGAGAAAAGCTCAATTGGTCTCAAGAGAGGTTAGCAAGAGACCTTTCCGTTTCTGTTAACACAATTCGGAGATGGGAAAAAGGACTCAATGAACCTTCAACTCTCGCAAAAAAGGCACTACTAGACCTTTTAAAACGCACGAATATTAAGTTAGAGGAAATAAGTTAGGAAAATCAATGAAATGTAGGAAAATTTCTATAGCCAACCACAAGGGTGGTGTGGGGAAAACAGTTACTTCCATTAACCTTAGTGCTTGCCTAGCAAAAAAAGGTAGAAAAGTTCTTCTAATTGACCTGGATCCTCAGGCAAATACAACCGTTGGCTTAAATTTTGAGCCGGAGGAATTTTCTTATACAGTTTTCGACTCCCTGAATAGTTCTTCCCAAGTACCCATAGAGAAAGCAATTACTAATTCCTCTTTGAAGAATTTGTGGCTGGTTCCTTCTAGTATAAAGTTTGCCGGCTTTGAGTATGAACTTAGTAAACAGCATAATCGGGAAAGGACCCTAAGCCGAGTCATTGCTGAGGTTACTGATGACTTTGACTACATAATCTTCGACTGCCCGCCCTCACTAGGACTTCTGACCATAAGTGGTCTAGTAGCAAGTAGTGAAGTAATTATCCCCCTACAGTCTCATTTTTTCTCCCTTCGCGCAATCGAACAGTTCATGGAGACAATAGACCTTGTGAATAAGAATCTTGGCCATGCGTTAAAGATCCACATTCTCTTTACCATGGTAGAGGTGAGAACAAAGCTAAGCCAAGAAGTAATTCGTGAAATTAAACAACATTTTGGGAACTCAGTCTTTAAGACGATTATCCGCAAGAATGTTTCATTATCTGAGGCTACATCATACGGAAGGCCAATTATTAATTATGCACCCCACTCAATGGGAGCAAAAGGATATATTTCTCTAGCAAGAGAGGTTATAAAGAGTGAGTAGTAGAGAAAAAAGACTCGGGAAAGGACTAAAACGAGATTATAGACAAGATTTACTAGGACAGAAAATTCAGAAGTTAAAAGACCTAGACGTCCAGAAGTCCAAAATTCTAGAAACTAAGAAATCCAGAAGGCAAGCCACCCTATATCTGACCAAAGAACAATTTCGCGCCATCAAGGAAATTCAGCTACAGTTATTAGATGAGGATTTTAAAATAGAGAATTCCGAGATCGCTGGTCTCGGTATAGAAATTCTAAAGGAAATACTTAAAAATCCAGACGTCCAGACATCCAGAAGTCTCGAGATTTTAAAGGTCAGATGCCTAGACGCTCTTAAGAAGACTTAAAATGTCTGGACGTTGAAAGATTTAAATTTTCAGACTTCCAGAGGTCCAAAAGATTTGAAGTTACCTTTTAATTTTGACGGCTTTAAAAGTCCCCAATATACCATGGTCCCTGATGAAATTTTTGATAGGCTCCTGCCTTACCTTAGTCCTTCTGAGCTCAAAGTCTTATTATATCTAGTCCGGCGAACCTTCGGTTTTAAAAAAGACAGTGATACTATCTCCCTAAGTCAAATATGTAATGGAATAAAAACAAGAACTGGAAAAGTTATAGATAACGGCACCGGTCTCAGTAGACCCGCTGTAATTAAAGGATTGAAAGTTTTAGAAAACAATAATATAATCATAGCCTATCGAAGTAAGAACTATAAAGGAGAAAAGCAAACCAATACTTATTCTTTAAATATCATCCACAAGGTAGTTAAAAATTTTAACTACCGTAGTAAAAGAAATTTAACTAGGGTAGGTAAAAAAGTTAACTTACAAGAAACAGTACTACAAGAAATAGACTATAACGTTAACGTTGCTAATCAATCTTCTAAAAACAAAAAATACCAAGTCGACGCTCTAGTACTCGAAATGGAAGGAACACTTAAGGATAGACATAGCACCCAGTTCTACAAGAGAATCGCCGAACGATGTCCATCTCAAATGATCTATACTGCATTAAGTCAGATCAAAGACATGAATGCCCGAGGCCAGATCAAAAAAAGCAAAGCCGCCCTATTTACTGGACTCATCAAAAAGATGGCAGTAGAGGCACGAATAGAACTTCATTTAAAAGAAAAATAAACTCCATTGATACCGCTAATTATCCTTCCCCGCATTTTTTCACCTCCTTTAATTTTTTGGAAACAGTGACTAACTTCCAAATTTCCCTTAACCTAAGTAGTTTGAAAGCTTTTTAGAGGTATTTATGAAGGGATTTTTTTAATCTCCTCTGTTTATTCTGTGTGATAGTTAACAAAAGTTAACTTTTTTAGGTTGAGAAAAGTTGAGAAATAGAGCCAGTAAAAATGGTAAGAAATAGTAAGGTTTTAATTACTAGGAGGGTCGGAATTAGGGTTAATGAGGAGGTTTTAGAATAGGGAGCTAACTAGGGTTGGGAAAAGTTGGATTAGGGGGTCTGAGGTTAAACAAAATCTATCATTTTTGAGGGATAAACCAAGGGAGGTATTTTTGGATAAGAGGGGAGGGTTAAAACTATTAAGGGGATCCTCCGAAGCCTAAAATGAGCCTTAAAATGCGTTTTTCTCTGAAGATAGCTACCAGAGTAGGGAACAGATGACCCATTAATATCGTGCTTGCCAATTTGGAAATCTTGACAGTAAAATCTAAGGTCTTCTTAAAACCTCATTGTGTTTACTCACTCTGCGTAAAATATAAGCATCGCCTCTTATTTCAAAGCTAAACCGGTAATC
>JABUBK010000180.1_pt1 | contig 13572 bp, 28 predicted proteins | sample 7332671 | NCBI WGS metagenome assembly JABUBK01 (sample SAMN07256342, study PRJNA390944) | subsurface metagenome | isolation source: Methane hydrate marine sediment | place: Pacific Ocean: Eastern North Pacific, ODP site 1244 | collected 2002
AGGGAGATCGGTTCATGGGATGAAACATTTTTAGGAGTAGATAATGCCACGATTAGGTTTGATAAATTAGCGTTGCTTAACATTTCCAATATTATAGATGATGATATTGAAATTAGTGTTCATTGGGGATATACATTAGATGATAATCCCCTTATTTTTTATCATCGTTATCCAATTGTAAAAATTTTTGGGATGGGCTTATTATGGGATTCTGATGTATTATACGATCATCAATCCAAAGAATTTCTTATGACACAAACATTAGTAGAATCTTATTTAGATGCGGGAACTTTTGAACCGCAAGTATCAAGGTTCGAAATGGATTGTGAACATTTCTCATATTATGTTAGTGTTGCCTATAATTCAACAAAATTTGATTCATTAACGGAAGCATATGCGGGAACGGTAACGTATGATCCCGAATTATGGATTTTTATAGGGATGGGTTTCGAATCTGAATGGGCGTCCTTACCTACTTGGATGATGATAGCCCAACTTTTAACTTTTCAAGCACCAAACGTTCATCCTATTATTAACGGGTTAATTGCGATCCCGTTATGGATTGCGGTTCTTTATTTAGCTTATCATCTTCTATTAAGAATGTTCCCATTCTTCGGGGGTGCATAAATGGTTATGTCAGATGGGGATTCTATTGCCAACGCATTTTTTTCTAATTTAGTTGGTATTATGGGTTTCTTCGGATTATTTCTTTTGATTATTTCCCCGCTATATATAATAAAGACTTTTAGGAAAAAACGGGGAGATATGGGTAAACCCGTTGTATGTTTTATATTTGGGTTAATGTTTTTCTTGACATGGCTATTTGAGGGGTATGTATAATGAATTTAAACTACATACAAAAATATGTTATATTTCAGAATTATGATATATTGGGCCCGTCCCAATAATTAACATAATGGTGTTAAAAATGGATGCTTGGGGTATTGAATGGCTGATCTTAATTTTATGGTTAGGATTAATAATTATTGGGGAATGGAAGAATAAATTTTTCTTTAAGGGAAGCGGAAGCATAATCGGATTATTTTTAGGTTTAACTTTAACGGTTGAACAACCGATTTACGGATTCATTCTTATTCTTATAAATTTGGGGGTTTTATTTTCTGCATTATTCGATAATTGAGGATGTTAAACTTGGGGATATTGGAAAAATCAATTATTATTAAGGGAAATAATATTAACGATCTAAGCGATCTTTTACGAATAGCCAGATCAATCGGAAAAACAATTCTTCATGTTGATAAGGTTAATGTTAATCCTCTAATTTTTTATGATGTGGATGAATATATAGTTAGAGTATCGAAGGGATGTTAGAATGAAAATAAGATGTATAATCTTAAGACGTAATCGAACAATAATCTTAAAACCGATTGATGGTAATAACTCATTTTTTAGATTCAGCAAGGGAATATATTTAACTCCAAAAAACTTCGTAAATTTAGTATCTCAAATTGATAAAACCCCATCGGTTAGGCAACATCCCGAACTAATTTATTTTGAAGATGATCCCGTTCCGCTAAAAATTATTCTTAATAAAGATAAAAAAGAATCACAAAAAGAATTGGATAAGAGATCCGGAAAATTCTTGGATAAAGTTGTTATTGGTAATGCTTTAAAGGAATTGGCGAAACCGCAAGGAATAGGATTTCAAATATTAATGGAATATATTAAATCTCCCCAAAAAATGATTCCAATGCTTTTTATGATTATCATAGTTTGTTCGTTAATCTATCATTTTATATTTTCGGGGGGGGCTATATTTGGTTGAAATATTAAAATCAATACGAAAAAAACTTCAATTTTTTAATGTCATAAGATTCATTATTATTGGGGATGGGTTGAATTATCATAAAAAAATTAGAATAGCATCGAATAAAAAATATGATAAATCAGTTACGATTAATTCAACGAAATATATTATTGATACGAAAAGATTTTTTATAATTAATCGTAATCCATTAGAACGCTTTAAAGATTGGATTCAACGGAATAAAAAACATTTTTTCATTATATATTTTGAGGGAGATGAAAAGGCGATAAGTTCACCGTCCCCCTCTAAAGTTCCGAGTAATATATTAGATTTAGCAGAACGAAGTAATATTTTACGAAATGCTTTAAGAGAAATGTTTACAACGGGAATATCAAGACGGGCAATAATATTTATTATAATAGCAATTATTGTTGCGGTATTGTTTATGTCAATATATAAAGACGGAAAATTAGTTTTGCCAGATTGGATGTGAAATAAAAATGGGTTATTATAGAGATATGGGATTAGATAAAGGAACTGTAACCGCAATTAAAGAATTTCTTTTCGGTAGAGGAAAAAAACCCCGATTAGAGGAATCCCAATTCTTGGATATGAGGGGAGATATTAAAGGAAAAGAAATGTATCAAGCAATTACATACTACCGAATATTAGATGAATATTACGGATCGGAAGCATCAAAAATTATAGCAAATCTTTTATTACGATTATCTATTTCAACCCATCGTATGGGTAGAACTGAAGCGGTAACAGTTTTACTTCAATCATTACCTAAAAAAGAAGAAATACCAATTGGGGTTGATACAATGCTTAAACGACAAACGGGGGGATAAAATAATTGCCTATTATCAGTATTTATGTAGAAATGGGTAAATTAGATAGAATACATTCGCTTATTGTTTTGATGCAACCATTATTTAACGGTGAGATTGTTGTTGATAAAGAGGATAAGAATATTTATTGTTTAGTTAAGTCTTCAAATCAACCATATTTTAAAGTTAAACAAGATAATTAACATTTTTCCCATCTAAAAACGTAATATTTAAACCCTTTTGTATAAACATACACGCTAAAATATTACTCCCCCGCATAAAGTATTCATATCATATACTCAGGCGTATTACGAAATCATATATCCAATCGAGGATACACTTTCAACCACAAACAAGGGGGTAGATAAAGAAAATGGAATATCTAATGAAAAATAAATACCATATGAGCAAGATGGTTCAAACAGTAATCTTCGGGGATACCGAAGAGGATTGGGTAAGCATATCAGTTTTAGAAAAAGAAAAAGGCGTTGTTCACCTCGCAACAATTTTAAAATCTGAATTAAAGCGAATGGGAAGATCACTATGAAATATAAGCCTTCGAGGGATTTACCCCGATTCATTAGGGAACTTAAAACATTTTCCCCATCAATTCTTAGAGAATACATCTTAACTAAAAGGAATAAGGCAGTTACTCCCGAATCTATCTCCAATTGGTTACGAAGAAACCCAAAAATTAGGGTTGAATTAGGAAAAGAGATTATTTCTTCAGAAATTACGAATGAAGAAGTAAAAGAAACCATTTTTCATAATGGAACTTTTGAAGCATTACCCGTTGTTGCAAGATGGATCACCGATCAAAAAAGAAGAAAATTAGCAAATTGGAAGGCTAATATTGGACAACTCAAAAACATATGTAGAGGTTATTCTTCCCAATTTAAAATTCCCAATTGGACGCCTAAACATCCTTCCCGCTTAACTCAAGAAGATGTACTTCTACTTATTGATTATTTACATGAACAAAATAGGGAAAGTGCGGGGGTTCGATTAGTCGCAAGGAACTTCTTTAAAAGTTGTAATAAACCATACTCAAGGATTAGCGGGGCGAAGGGATCGGGGTTCGGTAAACAACGGGATTTATTCGTTCCTAAAGAAATCTTAGATAAAATCTTCAATTATATTAAAAAGATTGATTACGAATCTTTTGTAGCGGACTTCTTTATGTTCAAGACCGCAACTAGAATAACCGCAACATTAAAAGCGAAAATTGAAGACATGAAAATGGTTGAAGGATATTACCAACTTACCGTTTATGATAAAGCAAGGCGATCAATGTATGCCAATGGTAAACCAACTCCAAAATTTATTTCCAATGAACTTTATGAAGAACTTAAAAAAATTATTGGGGATCGACATGAAGGGACGATCTTTCAAAACTTAGAGAAACAAAAATTATCTAATCTTAATCGAATAGCATTTAAAATATTTATACCCAAAATTGAAAAAACACTTACAAACCCTAACCATTTTTGGAGACATATGTTCGCCCAACACATGCTCAGATTAACGGGATGGAAATATGGAATTGTTGCATCTTTAGGGGGATGGACAGTTCAAGCATTACAAGAATCTTACGGTAAACCCCCGATTGCTACGATCAGAGAATGGGGCAAGGAATGGATACACAAAATCTGAGGGAATCAAAATGACTTGTGAATGGTGCGGGGGAAAAACGAAGATTGTTAAACAATGGAAAATGGGTAAGGGTAGAAACAAAATAGAACAAATCGTTAAAATTAATGAATGTGTTGATTGCGGAACTAGAAAAAGAACATATGAAAAACTAGAAACAAAAGAGGATGAAACATGATCCCAACAATTGAACCGATAATTATTTCCTTTTACTTATTATTAATTGTACTATGTTCATGTGGAATTATCAGTTTAACATACCTCTTTTCGTTATTTTTAAAGGAGGATAATTAAATGATTCTGGATAATAATTTAGAAAATTGGGAAAATACGTTAGATCAATTGGACAAAAATTATCTTCGGGCATGTCAAAAAATGGGAAAACAGTTGAATAATCTTAAACATATGGAAAATACGATTAGGGTTATCGAAGAACACATACAAAAATTGGTGGAAAAATCATTGAAAGAAAAAGCGATGCGATTACAAAAAGAGATATAATTATTATGACAATGGAAGAATTAAGGGATTATAATTCCTTATGCGAATTATTATCGGATCATCCCATACGAAAAACTATCGAAAAAATTAACAGTCCTAAACTTAACATTGATGTTTGTATTCCAACATTAAGGGGTATTCCCCCCTCTTTGATTGCTACATTAAGAAATGAAACAAGCGGTTCAATTCATATTTCAATGGTTAAACCTTTATCTTATGCAAGAATCGAACTTATCAAAAAAGTAAAAACCGCATTGTTCTTATTTTTAGATGATGATATTTTGTATCCTAAAGGGCATCTTAAACTTTTAACAAGTTATTTTAATGAGGATGTTGGTGCGGTTCAAGGTTCACTTATTTCTTATGGATTGGGGGAAAAATGGGATATAGCCTTACAAAAAAATACATTAAAAACTATAAAATCTGATGCGGATCGTTTATTCGGGAGTAATATGTTAATTAGACTATCCTTAGTTGAAGATTGGAATCCCCCTTTAAATTTAAGCGGATGCGAAGATTGGGATTTAACGAATCACATACGAACTAAAGGTTATGACTGTCTTTTAATTCCTTCAAAAATAAAACATAAAACATCTTGGTTTAAAACTTTTAAAAATGCGTTATGGTTCGGTAATGCTTACCCTAATTTGTTTAAGAAATTTCCTTTATCATATTTTCTTAAATTATTTCTTGTTATTGGAAAATCTATTATAATATTCCCTTTTAATCCCCGCTTATCTATTTTTATCATTTATCAAAACATTTTCATTATTTGCGGGATGTTAAAAAATTGGTTGTTAAAAATTATACGCTAAATGCGGGTTGTGGATGTAATACTTGGGGGGATGTTAGGATAGACATTCAAACATATTCTAATATTTTTTATCGTAAAAAGACTTCAGTAAATATCATTGGATCGGTTGAACATCTACCCTTTAAGGATAAAGTCTTTAATGAAACAAGATGCCATCATGTTTTAGAACATTTAACGAATCCTTTTGATTGTGTTAAAGAATTAAATCGGGTTACTAACGGGAAAATTATAATTCACGTTCCCGTATTCCATCTATATTCACTTATAATTGAAACAATTACACTTGTTAAAGCGTTCATGGTGATCCCATTCGTTGGTTTATCCTATTTTATGGATCATCTCTATAAAGTTCGATCTTGGAAGATTCGGTATTCCGATCATAAATGGTATATTAAGGGGAATAAGATCAATAGGATTTATTTCATTTTTCCAATAGAATATGAGATTATAATAAAAAAAGGGGTATTAAATGAATCTTAGAGATATGTTCGATATTGTAATTGGATGCAATAAATTCTTTTTTCCGTGTTGGATTGCGTGTAAATTAGGTTTTGATGGGTTATGTTGTTCATTCAATTATCCATGTTTCTTTTGGTATCTTCCAACTTTAAAATTAAGAAAAAAACTTAGAATTATGGGATTGAATTAAAATGGTTAAAAAAGCGATTACAATTCGGTTAGATGATGAGATTCTTAAAGAAATTGATGATCGGGGGAAGCGATCCGATGTTATCCGAAACATGATTGAACTTGCATTGAACCCGATCCCCATGAAAATAAAGACGGTTATTAAAGAGGTTATTCGGGAAGTTCCCGTAAAAGTTATGGTTGAAGTTCCAAAATTAGTTGTTATTGATAGACGGGTTCAATGGTTGGATAAGAAGGAACTTTTCAGAGAGATTATTATAAGCGAAATTAAAGACGGGATGCCTAAATGGTATTGTGATTCAAGAAAAATTGGTTGGGAACGGGAATATGGAGAGAAATTACAATGAATTATATTCCTGTATCTTTGCGAAGAACTACTCTTCGTTGTTATCGGGATCGGAGATCTATATGTAAACCTAACAGTTCTTTGGTATGTGTTGGATGTGATGTTAAAACTTGTTTAGAAGGGAAATTAAAACGGGGGTTTTGAATGATAATTAATGTTAATCGGGAACGTGGATATCCTGTTTATGAATGTCCAAAATGTAATGATGATTTTTTCTGTTATAAGGATTTAAAAGATCACATAGGACTGGAACACTATAATAAACGGGTAATTCAAACGAATTTTAATGAATCTTCTTTCGATCATTTTTCTTTAGTTAAAAAGGGGAATTTTGAATGACTGATTATATCTGTCAATTTAAGGAAAAGGATCGGGGGGTTACGATTGATTATTGTAATAATGTTTGTAAGGATGCGGGGGTATCTTGCAAGAATTTATGGTACTTATGTAAACTTCCCGAAGATAACTCATAATTATAAAAAGGGGATTTTGAAAGAATGAAAATAGATAAAGAATATTGGGATTCAAAAAAGAGGTACTATCAATTTTATATCAGTATTAATAAATGGAGTTTTATGTTCGCAATATGTATTAGAAATTGGGATTTTGAATCTCATATAGGATTAATGCATCACAATAAAATATTAGAGGAGATTTTGAAAGATGAAAACTAATCTTTTGAAAGCAATTGAAGAAATGAAAGAACAAATAATGAGTGGTTGGTCATCCCATGAACGTACGCATTTTGATGACTTCTTAGAAGATGACATTAAACCGTATTGGTCAAATCTATATTTATTATTAAACGGTGATTTTGAGGCTGAACTTCTCGCTAAAATTGAAGAATCATCTAAAGAGTGGAAGTCCTATCAAACTAAAATACAAAATTTTAAGGTTGATGAAGAATCATATCGCTTACTAATGGAGAGAAAATTAGAACAATTGAATACGTTAAAGGTGATTTTGGAAGAATGATAATTCAAAAAAATCTAGAGGATGAATATGCAATTCTATATGATAAAAATGGTAATGTACGTTGGGTTCGTAATGGATGGATAGGCTTAATACGACAAAAGAAAATTAAAAAAGATGAAAGGAAATGAGTAGATTAAAGGATGATTTATACCTAATTATAGGTATATTTTTTCTATATGGAATTGTCGTTCCTATAATGATTTTATTATTACCTATTTATTCAATAGTTGATAGTATTCTTAAAAAGGTGAAATGAATTGTATAGTTCATAATTTATTATGGATAATCAAAAAAGGATGTGATAAAATGAATAAAGATGTAGAAAAATATCGTTTTAATATGACGGATTCTAACGATAAAAAATGGTATGTTTCTTTAAAATGGTTGAAACACACATTAAGTTTACCCGATTCTAATTGGTATCATAACGTCTATTCAATGGGATGGAAGATTAGTATTTTAGAAAAAACGGTTAATTTTCTTCGGGAATTACATGAACCGAAAATAATCGGATATTTTTACTTTAAATTGTTTCAACTTGTTAAAGATCGTGAAAAACAATTTCACGCATCCTTCATATTAGATAAGGTTGAATCCTTCGGGTTACATGAAGAACGCATTAAAGCATGGGATAACTTGATCGAAGATGGGGCAATAATTAAAGGAAGTGCGGGATGGTATAAGCGGGGAATCCTTACCTCCAAAAAAATAAAGGTTGTTGAACACATCAAAAGGATGGGATCACAAAATGACCATTGATGATTTCAATTTATTTAAAGAATGTGTTATTCGTTGGGGGAATACATCTCAACTTCTTATGGCTATTGAAGAAATGAATGAGTTAAGCGTTGAATTATGCCATCAATTACGGGCAAATAAACCCCATGATGTGGATCGTATTATTGAAGAAATAACTGATGTTAAACTTATGATGGATCAGATACAATTTATCTTTAATATTTCGGATGGTAAATTAGACATCATGCGATCTAAGAAAATTCAACGATTAAAAAAACTATTGAAAAATTGAAAATCAAAAGGATGGAATCAAAAATGCGTAATCCGTTAAACATTGTCTATTATATCCGCAATTATTACGGGAAATATCTTAATGGGTATTGTGGAAAAATATCTATTATTACTTGTCTTAAATTATGGTGGATTATTGAACGATGAAAGATGTTGAAACAAAAATGAAGATCAAAACCCGAACGCTTCCTAAATTTTTCCCCCCCATACTAAGGTTTTAAAAAAGACTAATCTAACATTTTCTACACTTTTATCTATCTATTATGTTAGTTTATCGCTATCTAGAATAACATAAATGCCTAAAATCTATCTATTTTGTTAGTATTGATACTAACATTTAACTAACATTGTTTTTTTTACAAAAACCGAATACGTTTTAGGGTTCAATATTGGCTTATTTATCTAATCTAACCAATAGTTACGCATATCTCAAAAACATTAAAAAGTTTGTATGACAAATCGAAAACCGAATACGTTTTGACCAAAATATGCTTTATTGTGACTATATATAATGTTAATATGAATGGCAGTAATAAAAAACCGAATACGTTTTTTCTCTACATAATCCTTTTTGGGTTCATCAGATAGTACGGGAAATATCTATATTGTTAGTTCTATATTATGTGAAAACATATCTATTATGTTAGGTTTTAGGTATTCTTAGGGTTATTTCGGGAACTTTTAACGATGCGTAATCCCCGATCTTCAAGACTTTGCTTTTATCTTCGATCTTATCCCATTCTTCCATCATTAAATTAAATGCAAGTTCTTCATAAGAATCTCTTAGAGGTTTATACCATTCATAAAATTTATCGGGCATCAAGCAAGTGAAATTATCTCTATATACAACCCCTTTTATTCGGTATCCTTTAATGATATGATAGTATTGAAGATACGCTTTAGCCTGTCTTCGGAATCTATTCATTCCCCTTTTATTTCCCGTTGTTTTTATTATGCTTATATTGAATGATTGGGGGAATTTCCTTATTTTTTTAAAGATATAATCGGGGGAAGGAGTTGTCATAATAAGAGATGCCAACCATGTTCGGGCAACATTCATATATTTTCCAACACGAATTATAAAGGGATCATTCCATTCTAAAGCATACAACCATAATCCCGCATCATCCCATATTAAAGCGGGGATTCTTATCCCGATCTCTCTTATTGATTTTAATTTTTCAAAAAACTGTTTTGGATGAAATACAATTAACTGTTTAACAAGTTCCCATGCGTTTTCCCTTCGATCAGGGTTATCCATTTCTAATCCGTTTATGGTATTCCGAAACCAATGTAAAATTACATCAACAACAATTTTTAAAGCATATGCGGATTTTCCATAACCCAATGCACCGTAAACAGTAAATAGTTTAAATTCTTCGGGGGGATAAAGACAATCTAAAATTTTTATAGTTGAAACAAAATCGGGAACTGATCTCAATTTTTTCTTAAAACGATTGTCTTTCAATAAAGGCATACCTAATATAGTAGCTATTTTATACTTAATAACATATATTATTGGAGTAAAAAGTAAGGGGGGTAATATTAAACCCTATGCAACGATCTAATCGTTTATTGGGGATGTGGCTCTTATTATTTATGCTAATTTTCCTTTTTCCATCATTTAATACTCAAGTTCATCTAATCGGGGAAAATGTAAATGCAACCAATATTGAAGTAATATTAATGGACATAACCCCAACAATTCTAATTGTTGGAGTTGTAGCTTACGCAATTTTATTAACTTCATATACTATAAAAATGGTAGATTAAAAAAAGGTAATCTTATGATTTTAAACAATGGAAATATTTTATTGGCATTGTCAATTATGGGATTATCTCTATCAGTTGGATTTGCCATCTTCTTTTATGAACTTAGAAAAGAGAGGAAAAAAATTGAAATTTAATCTTAATCCAAAAACTTACTTATTCCTCTTTTTAATATCGGGGATAGCGTACATTTTTTATAATGAGTTGGTTATTCTTCCTTATCAATCGTGGACACCAGAAACAATGACTACTATGTACGCTATGAGTTTAAGAAATCCATTAATCAATTTATTTTTAACATTAACTTCTTTCGGAATTATGTGTTATGGTACAATTGTTTTTGTTGCATTTATAGAAAATAGTAATGGTTATGGATACGAGGGTATCTTAACGGATCAATCCACTATGAAGGATTCCCAAAAAGGGGGATGATGGGAAAATAAAATCTTCCAATTGATATACGGGAAACTAAAGGGGAATGATAAAAAATGGCTAAATTGAATATGGCAAATCTTTTTACAGTATTCCTTCTGATGGTAATCGGATTAGCATTGACACCAACAGTTGTTGAACAAGTCGGATATGTTACAGGGACAGGCGGGGACAACCTAACGGGTGCATTACTCGAAATATCTTCGTTTATTTCCTTTTTCGGATTTTTTTCGATTACATTAAGCGTTAGCGTTGGGACTGCTTATTCCGTTATTTTGGATTATCATCATCTTATCAATAGGCGTTGCATCAATCTATACACAATTCAAAGATACAAGTTAAGACATTATTTGAATAATTTTTATGAATCCATTGGAAGTTCACGATCTATTTTCCCCCCGTTTTTTAGGGGCATAACCATTATTTAGGATGTAAAAAAATGAGTAAATTTGAGATGTTAGAACAATTAAAACCCATTACGGGGAAGGAACTTTTAGATAAATTAGTTGTTATTATGTTCACGTTGGGAATATGCGGGATTGCATTAAAATTCGTTAAAACAATTGCTGAATGTGAATACAATCAAATGTACGTATTTTTCCCCCTTTTCCCAAATATTATTGATTGCATCTTTTTAATATTTGGTGCGTCATATTTAGGATGGAAGGCGTTTAAAAATGCGAAATAAAAATGTTAGATATTTCATTTCAATATTCCTTTTTTCTCTAATATTCCTTTCAATTATTCTTCCAATTAATAATTCTAATATTCCAACGGTTTATGCGGGATCAGGCATTTATCAAATAGCACATACTAATAATGATGCACATGAATATGGAGATGGAACTTTTAGTACAACCCCTCAATTACTAGATACTAGAACCGATGCGGTAACGGATAGTGCGGATTATAAATGTTCGGGGTATATGTTTATAGTTCCCATTCCGCAAGGGGCAACAATCACGGGTGCGAATATAAGCGTTAAAACAGATTCTAGTTCTTATGCTTCTATTGATGCTTGGATTTACGCCCATGATGTGGATGATTCGCAAGATTTTGTGGATAATGCGGATATTATTGATGATAGGGTGCGAACTACCGCTACGGTAAATTGGGACGAAGACACTATTGGGGAACTTACTTGGGGATTTTCCCCCGATTTAACCGAAGTTATACAAGAAATTGTGGATCGGGGGGGATGGAAAAGTGGAAATAATTTAACTATCTTATTTATTGCGGAAGATGAATCTACTCTGAAATGGTTTAAATGTAACGATTATTCAAAATCGAGTGTAAATTCCGCAAAATTATATGTTGATTGGGATGATCCCCCAAATATTATTTATCCAGATCATGTTGAATCCGATTATGGGGTTACAAATTCTTCCGATACGCTGGATAATGATGATGTTTATGCTACATGTAATTTTGATGCTCTTATTACGTGGGATTTCGGGGGGGGTTTTTCTGGAAATGTTACCGCTATCCGATGGGAATTAGTTTACCCCACTACGGCAGGTTTATGGAGATTGGAAGGATCGGAAGATAAATCGAGTTGGGAAATTATTGCACAAATGGGAGCAAGTAAAGTAGGTTCTCCCCCAACTAATCTTAATGATTCTACACGATATGATGGAAAAATATTTACTCCATTCCGTTATCTTAGACTTTTTGCGATTAAAAGCGTTCTTAATGATTATTTTATTGACTATATTTGTTATATTGTTGAACCCCCAACGATTAATTATTCATATTCTACCTATTTTTACCCAAATTATTTTGAATCATGGAATTGGAAAATTAACGGGATGACTGCGGGGGATTCTAATTACGCATCAAGACCGTATAACCTTTTAGGACAAAACCAATCTTATGATTCATATAATGCATCCGCCCAATGTTTGTTAGTAAATGCGGATTTTGATGCTGATAATATGGCACTTGTCCGTTTTGATAATTTCTATAATATTACTTCATGTGAAGTTCTTGTGAATGTAATCCCAACAAATCAACATGCGTATCTTTATGTTTCATCATATATTGATAGAGGTTGGGAATTAGTTTGGCAACATACGGGGAATCTTCTTTATGATTGGTACGGGGATTTGTCTTTTAATGCAACATATATTCGTTTTGCTAAACTAAACGGGACGGGGACGGGAACGAATGTATTTAAAATCGGGGGATTTCGTATTCAAGGGGAATTATACGGGGCGGGAACTCCCCCCGCAAATGGGAATGGGAATGGACTTTTTGTATTTCCCCCTTTCGTTGATTTACCCGATGCTTTTGCTGATGTTTTAGGCATTTCCCCATTTAGTGCGGGAATCTTATTATCGGGCATATTTTTGATGATGTTTTTACTTCCCATTGTTTGGTATGGTAAATCATCATTAGCGGTTATGATGGTTGGACTTGTAAATATTGGGTTTTTAGTAACGATTGGATGGTTGCCTACGTGGATCATCTTAATCATAATATTATTAATTGCGGGGATGTATGCAAGTAAAATTGCTGATTGGTTATCCCCCGCTTCAAGGCAGAAATAGGGGTATATTTAATTGGCAGAACAATTGGCAAAAACATTTTTTGTAGTTGTTATTTTCATTTCAACTTTCGGGATTCTTTTAGGATTTACCCCAACCGAATTTTTAACGGAATCTTATGATGGGGAATATTATATTCAATCTTATCCTTCGGATACATGGGTAGGGCGGGAGATCGGTTCATGGGATGAAACATTTTTAGGAGTAGATAATGCCACGATTAGGTTTGATAAATTAGCGTTGCTTAACATTTCCAATATTAT
>JABUBK010000181.1_pt1 | contig 13555 bp, 21 predicted proteins | sample 7332671 | NCBI WGS metagenome assembly JABUBK01 (sample SAMN07256342, study PRJNA390944) | subsurface metagenome | isolation source: Methane hydrate marine sediment | place: Pacific Ocean: Eastern North Pacific, ODP site 1244 | collected 2002
CTGCCCAATAGTCCCGTCGGTGGGGATTCACACGCCGCTTATCAAAGGCGAAACTCTTATAAACCCCGGTAAAGCCGCTGCTGTTGTTCGCCTGCAGGTGATCCCCGTTCACGCTGTACCGAAAGTACCTATAGTCTTCCTGGGGGTGCTGCCGGCAATACTCTTCCAGGTGTGCCTTTGCCTTCTTTAATGCCGGTTCCTTCCCGTCGCAAGGCCCGTCTGAAAACATCTTTGAGTAATATCTATATCCTCCGACCCGCACCTGGTAGCCGTGAGTTCTGTTCCCGTCAATCCGTACTATACTAGTCATCAACTTATCCTCCTCAGGACTCATCAGTGAGGCTTCAAGCCTCAGACCCCAGCAGACATGCTATGAGGGTGCATAGGCAGGTGCCCGCCGGGGTTTCGTCCTCATTCTGTTATCGCAGTGGACTTCTTTTTCTCAAATGTGAATGGCCGGTCTATCCGCATCCTTCTGCAGGGTTTGGTAAACTGACCTTTTTCAACCGCCTGAATGTCAAAGCAGTGATCCTGGAATGTATCGCTTGCGATCTCAAGCGCTTCGTCAATGCTGTCAGCCAGATAATAGTGTCCCTGCCTGGCTTTGACATCATTGTGTCCCGGTGAACCTGACTTATACAGATCAGGTCTTGTTATCCTGTACTCTTTCTCTTTCATCGTTCCCTCCTCAGTTAAAATTTTACACATTATATTAAGTGCTCCCCGCAAAAGCCTTTTCAAAGTAGGGTCCTGCAGGCTCCGAATCAACAATATAAAACTGCGCTGTGGTTTGTAGGCTTGAATGCCGCAGGAACCTCTGAATTGATACCGGAGACATTTTCAGCTTGTCCAGGATCGTTCCGCATGTTCGACGCATCAGGTGAGGACTCCAAGAGATATTTCTGGTTGTTACTCCCTTCGCTCTGGCCTTTTCGCCAACCTTCCGCATCCTGAGAAAAAGGACAGTATTGTTCATCTGCTTGTTGCCGTTCCCTTTATGAGAGCTCACGGTATAGAAAAGATAATCTTCAGGTCTCGGCTTTCTGTGGAAATGCTTCCGGAAGTATCGTTCAACATCCGCTATGGCTTCCGGGATCGCCACCTCCTGGGTGAAAGGCTTGTCTCCCTTGCCGACCCCGCTAACGTAATACTTACTCTCGTCCTCGTCGAACTCCACGTCCTGCCATTTAAGATTGCAGAGCTCCGCGGCCCTCAGGCCAGTTCCGAGCATAAGCTTAATCATAGCTTTATTTTCAAGCCCGATAGTTGACTCATCATAGTCGAGCATATCCAGGAGTCGGTTGACCTCTGCAATATTCAGAGCTTTCCCGCGCTTCGGTTTTTTGCTCCTGCCGAGTTTTTTCAAAAGTTTCTCAGACATCAATTCAAACGGGCTTGTGTAAATCTTTAGTACGTTTTCTTGGATCCCCGCAAAGAAGCGCTTCAGGCCATAGACCTTTATGCAGGCAGAATTTCTATCCACGGTTTTGAGCAAATCATCATACCAGGCTTCGATGTCTCCCGGCGTGATCTGCAAGGGATGTTTGCCGCCGGTGTACTCGTAGAATCCCTTGACCGCTGACAAATAGGTTTTGTAGGTATTCTGCGCTAGCCCTGCCCCCTTTAGCAGGTACCTTTCCACGTCTTTAAAGCTCCGGATCGCTGAAAACAAATCCATGGCTTTTTTCAGCCCTTGGGCTATCGTTGGGAAGGCATCTTGAAATCTGACCGGAACAATAAGGTCATTCATTCCCCTGCCCCCTCTTCCGGTATAGGTAGCCGGCTCCTTTCAAGGATAAGCTCGTCCTCGATTGCTTTCATCTGTCCTACGCCTTTGAAGATAAGTAGTGATACAGACGTACTGAGTCCCGGCGCTTGCCACATATTAGCAAGCTGATTCTTGAGATAACTCATATGATCGATTAGTTTTGTGATATCCTCGAGGGATATCTGGTAGGTAGTTTCCATGCTAACCTCCGTTGATTAGCTCCGGTTAATAAATGCCAGGGAAGCAACCCGGAACGCTGCTTGTCGGGCAATTGTCCCTATCCCTGGCAGGCCATTATAACCCTTTCCGAGTCATCTTGTTTAGACCCGCCTTTTCTACTGCGTCTCGCATGATCTCGATGATCTTGTCATTAAGCTTCTTGTGCTCCAAGGAACACAGGGCTTTGAACTTGAAATGCAAGTCCTCAGGGATGTTTCTTATTCTCAGTTCCATGCTTGCAGTATCTGTTAAAAGTGCCATATAAGTAATATTACACTAAGGTGCAAAAAGTGTAAATACTTTTTTTATTTTTTTTAGCTTTTTTTTATGAATTTCCTCTGATTATGCGCTTTTTCTCTCAGATTGCTTGAAAATATGCTCTGGGTGCTCTGAGGATCGCCCAGGTTGCATTATCTCAGAGAATACCTATATAACTATCAAGGGATCAGTTTGTATCATTTGGCCCTTGTAAGTAGCCAATACGCCACTTCTTACTGTTTCTTTCACTGTTTTGAACCACTGATAAATTCGCTGTTTCGGTTTATTGTGAAGGGGGCTACTAGTATAACTCTCAGAATATTAACTGCTGAATTCGTTTGTCGAATCCTTAAAAACTTCTCTCATCGCTTTTTTCTCTATGCCGGTTAAGTCCTGCATTCCTTTTTCTAACTGTTCAACGTTCATGTCATCAAGCGTCAGGGCATATCTGTCGAAAGCTCGAAATTGCGCCCACTTCCGCCGTATGTGCCTGGCTATTCTGTGTGATCCCGCTGGTCTCATATATTTATATTCTGGTGGATCTGGCCATCGGCAGAGTCCGCCGCCCGGACGATGAGGCCAGGCGTAAGCCTCGCAGGTGCAAGGGATCACCCGCGCTTTTCTCGGTATCGTGTAGCTGTTTGGCATAGGCCCCTTGTGATGCAAACCAGCATGAACCACGCACAACTGAGCCGGATAGCCCCAGAGTGCATAGGCCCGGCATCGTTCACCATTCGGTTTTATCGCCTCGCATCTTCTCAGTTCTTTTGCCTTTTCTGTATAAGCCATTCTTTCACTGCTCTTTAGCCCCACGCTGATTGTAGTAATTCCAGAAATAGGTCTCGCCATATTCGCTGTAAATTGATACTGCTCGTGTACTTAACTTACCCTGTGTGTATAAAAAAAGCCACAGTATCTACAGTATTTTGCAGAATTGTGGCTTTTCCAAAAATACGGTTATCTGGTCAACGACCAGTTTTCCGACTTGAAAAGAACCGGAAGAGGCAAGTCTCCCGGCCCTACCAGATAATGGCCTGGTAAATCTTTTCACCGGCAACGCCGGTTACTTTTCTTTCCATATACAGGAATAGCTCCTTTAAAGTGCCAGGAGAATAGTCAACGACCGTCTCCTGGCAATATATTTGGAAAAAACAATTCTTTAGCTTATCCTGCCGTGAGGAAAATTACAAACGGCAGGCAAGGCTCTATAATCTATTCCAGATTTCTCTCAGCCTATTCCTGTTCGGTAAAATTCTGCGTCAAGTTCTGCGTCGCTCATGGCGGACCGCATGCCTGAAGAGTCACCGCTATCGCAAGCAGCTTCTATCAGCCTTTCCCAGTCCGGCTTCTGCTCTATGGTAATGGCGCTCTCTCGGAATCTCCTGTTGTCAACGCCGCATTGAGCTTCCATCACCCGCTCCCATTTCTCCACTTAGAAGCCTCCTGCCCAGACAGCATTTTCTGACTGGCTCGAAAAGAGATGATCGCTGTCGCCGGGTCTCGATCCATCGTTTGCCCCGAGAGCACCTTCCATCACCTTTTCCCAATCTTCCGAGGGCTCAGGTTCGCCGCTGGCTGCTCTTTCCATTACTTCCTCAAAATTATCCATATTCTCTTTCCTCTTTTCCGTCTGTTTTCCTTTGCCCTGCTTGCTCTCGAATAGACCACTTACGGCACCCGGATCGCTGACCAGGTCGACACTTCTCATTTTGACCATGTCATTCACCTGCAGGCGCCCGTCATCCCTATATCGGGCATCGCTAGCATAACTGTGAATCGAGAAACCTACCAGATTCGGATTTCTTTCCACGCTGCCTTCGATCAAATCACTATGGTTTAAATAGTGAAAATCGCCCCGTACAACATTATCCTGAATTCTGGTATTTGAGATAAAGCCTATCAAATCGTTTATTGATCTTGTTCCCTCACTCAAATCATGATCGCTATAAACCTTGATTCCTTCGCTTAATCTTGCAGTATCCTCAAGGGCCCGCTCGGAATAGTCCCTGGACTCACTGCGGCGCCTCAATATAGCAACGCCCCGGACAATTTTTGCTTCCTTATCTATCTGATCTCTTCCAAAGGAAGCTCGCTCGTGGATCTCCACCATATTTGATTCTTCTGGTCCATGATTCAGTTCCTCAAATATCTTCCGAAGCTCTATGCCAAATTGCTCAGCCTCGGCTCTGTTTTTGAAATTAATTCCGTTCATCAATCTAACTCGTCCCCGTACCATTCTTTGTAATTCGACTCAGTAAAATCAGACGTTCTTTTGATGTGCCCGCGGAAGACCAACTGCTGGGCTAAGTTTTTCTTCCGTTCGGCTCTCGTCCGCTTCTTTAGCTTCGCAAGCGAGAATCCCTTGATGTCCATTTTGTCCTCTCGCTGCATCCGCTCTATAAGCGCGATAACCTGCTTTGTGTCCATGCTCATCTTATCGCCGATCTTGTCCAGGTTATGGTCCTTTGAAATATAGGTCAAGCAGATGATCTCCCTCTTCCTCTGCGCCAACTCCAATTCCCATTCGCTGGGTTTCGACGGCCCTTCCTGAATCGCAAAGAAGCTCCGCATCCAAAAAGGCATGACAACCGAGAAACAAAAAGGGTTGCTCAAATCTACATCCCTGCAATCTCTAACGCAGTTTAACGTTTTGGCGTCCCTGAACAGCATGTAAAATTCAAGTACGTGCCCTGCCTTTGCAGCCTCTTTTTCAAGTGCCACTTTTCTTTCCTGCAGCCATTCCCGATTCTCTCGGAGGATTTCTTTTTCCTTGTCACCGAGGAAATGCTTTGATCCAGAAAGCTGGAAAAGCAATGAGACTAGATATCTCAGTCGCGGTTCTTTCTCGCCTTTGAGATATTCCTTATCCCATGCGTTTTCCGGCTTTAGTTCTTCTTCGGTCAAAGTCTCCAGACTTTCCATGGCCACTTCTAACTTCTCTTGCATATACGCCCCCTCTGTCAGTGTATTGTGCTATGTAATTTTTCATCGTGCATTTTCACTATTCTTAATATAAGAAACTGCCGAACATATTCTTCAATTGTCTCTTTGTAAACCTCCTCGAGATAGTTAAAATATTCTTCATCTATCTCGATAGTGATCCTCCGCCTAGCAGGTTTTTCCTGCGCCGGAAAATCCTGTCGCTTTACGATACGAAAGTCCCTCATGCTCGTCCCTTCTTATTCCTAGTGAACAAGACCATATCGGCCCCAACCTGGTCAATATCAGGTTCATCGCCGGCGAGCTTACTTCCTACACGTCTTATGTTTGCGTCACTGCGCGCCCGCTGTAGTTCCCCTCTTATCCTCTCTCGGTAGCAGCAGCGGTCAAGCATGAACGACCAATATTTGCAATTTTCCTCAATCGGACATGTATCCGGATTGTGGCCGATAACGCAATTTCTGTTCCATCCCATAGATACCCCCGATGAAAAAGGTCTCCCAGATTCCCGGCGAGACCTCCTTGATTATTATACTACCTCAGAACGCTTAATGTAACCTCTGCCTTCTCCTCGCCATTCGCAGTACATTTTTTATAACTTATACCTAGTGCTGCTCCCCGGGATCCTTTTCTCGGTGTTGTTCAATTATCTCGATCCCCTGATTATTTTCCATTCGCTTTAAATATGGAAATGCCCAACTGTAACGAAAATCATCCCTATCTTTCTCGAAAAGCATAAATCCTAAAAGCAGATAAAGATAAGTTTCCACATTGCAGCCCAATTTTTCTGGATTGCTATTTTCTAAAGATTTTAGGATTATTCCCATTTCTTCTTTTTCCAATCTTAATCCAGTTCCCTTCTCATCGACTTTAAAAAGTTTCATATTTCTCTCCTCCATGTTTTAAGCTCGATGGCTTATTCTCTACTGCTCTTATATTGCCCTTTCAGCATAATTTGTGCTTGCTCTACTGCCGATTAAATGGTAGTACAGCACCGAAATTCTGCTGAATTTGTGCCGATTTCCATTAGACAATCTTAGACATTTTAATTTATTGCCCATAATATTTAAATCCATGTAATTCTTTACTAGAATATGAGTTAATCCAGAATTCATAAAATAACAATAATATATGCTGTCCATGCTCTCTAAAACCCTCCATTAGACAAAATGCTGTAAATGCTTATATGACATTCCATTATTTAATCTTCATTTAATACAAACTAAAGCATCCCTCTTAGACACGATTTCATAGCTTTAAACTTTTTGTTCATTTCTTGAATGTCTGCATGTCCGTAAACTCCTATAGTTATTTCCTCTTTTGTATGCCTTGTTAGCATGTTTCGTTCCTCGGTTCCAAATCCTCTTTTTGCCAACAGAGGATTCTGACTATGCTTTAGATTGTGAAAAGTAAATTTCTTATATGGCCTTTTATTTTCTTCTGTTATGATTTTTTTGAAATAATCAATCTGCTTTTGTTCTTTAAAATAATCGTACCAATGTTTTTTTATGGCTGTATATTTCAAAGGATTTCCGTTTTCTTTACAAATCAACCATTCTTTACCGCTTCGAGGATTTTTTTTCCATTCTAAAAGTATTTCTACTAATTCCGGTAACATCCCAAGGGGATCATATCTATTTGTTTCCTCTTTTGTGTCAAGATTTATTCCGTGTGGTTGTATCTGATCTGTAAAAGTAATTGTAGGTGGATCAGCATCAAAATCAAAATTAGTCCATTTAAAAGCTATTGATTCTCCCATTCTTGCTCCGGCTAATCCTGCTAAGGCAGCCATTATTTTCCATTCTTCTTCTAAATTGTTTAAAAATTCAAATAACCTATTTTCTGATATGAAAGATTTTTCTTTTTCTTTTCTTGTTGGTGTCTCTTTCTTGATATCATCAGTAGGATTTCTTGATATCAATTCTTCAGATATCGCAAGCTTGAAAATATGGCGAAGCACAACCATTCTCCCATTTGCTGTAATTTTAGCTTCTGTTTTTAATCTATTTGCATAAAACTCTCTGCAATCTGAAGGTTTAATATCTTCTATACTTTTATAACCAAAAATTGGCCTCAAATATTTATTTATAAGACTCTTTATTCTCCTTTGTGTACCAGGTCTTAATTTCGATACATGTATTTTTATATAAGTATCTAGCCATTTATCAAATGTGCCTCCTTTTGCTTTTCTGAGCTTATCCTCTTTGCCTTTTGCCTTATGCTTCTCAAAAAACTCTCCAGCCTCTTTAGCCGTCTTGAATCCACTTACATCCTTATTCTTACCGTCTACCTGGATAACGCATTTAAATTTGCCTGGCGTACCATCCTGTTTTAGCCGGGTGAATACACCCTCATAATCTTTACAGAAATCTTTAGTCCAACTTGCCATCTTGTCCTCCTCTTAATTTTCTGCCGGTTATACTAGTAGCCCGGTTAATAATATAGTTCTCCGGTTTAGCAGATTTCTGCGGAACCGGCAGCCTCCGCCTCTTGAGCAGCCTCACCGCGTCATTCCAGCTATACGTCTTTAGTAGCTCGACAAGCTCCCCTGCCGGCGACTGCTTTCCTGTCTTCCTCACGCTTCCTCCCAAAAGTCAAGCGACCGAATACCTCTATCCCTCTTTAAACCTACTTTTAAAGAGCATCTATCTGATATGGTAAATGGCCACTCCTTATCTGATATGGTAAATGGGCTAGTAGATATGCGCAATCTTCGTATAGTACGAGAAGGAATTCCTGTGATTCTGGATACCTTTATTGAAGGTTCACCGTCAAACTGGAAAATAAGCTGTCTTTTCTTGTCTGCCTTGGCCTTGCGCACAGCCTGAGATAGAAGGTTCCGCCGCTGTTGGATAATGGAGAACCCTTCTATAGACATGCGTTTCCACGTCCACCTGGCTATGCTCTTAGCCGTGCTCTTTATCTCTGTGAAGGGCAAAGGTACTGTAAAGTCGTTATAATCGGCAGCCTTTGATAACACCTCGGCATGCCAGGCTTCATAGGAAGGCCATTCGACCTTTAAGACGGCCCGGTAGCTCCACTTCCTCAGCCGTTCAAACAGGGTGCAGTTTCGGCCCAGCCCATAATCAGGCAAATGTCTGCGCTGGTCCCTGTATGGTTCCAGGTCAACATAATCGCTCAGCCAGTCCAGGTCATACAGATAGTCCTCGTATGTCCGCACGTTCCAATATCTGCACAGAGGATTCTTACTGATAAGCCCTGCATATCCATAATCACCGCCAAGTTTTTTTACAAGTGCATGTTCGATGCTAGCCGCATACCTCAGCGGCTTCGACCTGGAAGACAGGTTCTTGTGGACCGGGATCCCCAGGCCGTAGAATAGATGGGCATGAAGGTTTTTACGATTCTCGGCCACGATGTTAGGTGCCGGCGCTTCCCGGAACTCCCAATCGTAGCCCCCGCCTGGCCGGTCTATGTCGAATACCATCCAATTTACAGAATTCCTGGGATTGTGCTGGATGTATCGCTTCGCTATGGCCTCCTGCTTGAATCGGATAAGCAGGCCGAGCTCAAGGTCGTCACTGCAGTAAAACCGTTCCGGGAGTCTTTTCTCAAATAGTTGTAGCTGCCTTGTCACTGATTGAGCACCTCATTTTAAAAGCTCCTCTCTCATACAAAAAAGGTTATTTAAAATAAGGGTTGCACTATCGGGTAGGTTTAGGGTATAATAGAATTATACGAAGCATACCCTTCTGCAACCCAGGGGGTTTGAGCCTTGAAAGGGATCGTCTCCTTTTTCAAGGCTTTTTTATTTCATGGAAATTGCCGCCTTTTTCTTGCCTTCCAGATAGTCTATCATCAAAGACCGGACTGTCTCGGAAATGCCGATCTTTGCTTTTTTCTTGAATTTCTTTTTCAAACTATCCGGCATGCGTACAATGATCTGAACGTTATTTTTCATAGTGATAGTATATCATCTTGTAATAACGATGTGAAGAGCTGTCGCCAAATTTCTCCGCAGTTTTTTTGAAAAAGGAAGCACGGGTTTTTTGCCGAGGAGGCGGCTCCGTGCTCCCAAAATGGACTATGATTTTTCCCTGGGTAACACCCAGAGAAACAATCAAGGAATAATAAAATTCTATCCAGAATCAACGATCTAGTCAAACCGAATCCACTTACTTTTTTCAATATTATATTAATACCCCCTTACAAATAAAAAAGGGCAGCCGTCAAAACCACCCTGTTTAATAAAATTCTCCAAATATTAACTGGAGTTGCCATACTCTATTTTCCATTGGCCGAGAGGAATTCACTGCAAAAAATATCTATGTCATCCAATAAATCGTCGATTAGAAGTCTTGGATTATCAGCGTACCGGCCTGTAGCTCCTTTATGCCATGTTGTCGCAAGCATCTCATATCTCTTATTACCTACCATATAGGTGACCCGTCGACAAAAAGCTATTCTTTCGCCGAAAGCAGAACCAACGATATTTATGTTTATATAGAGAAAATAGCCAAGTTCGATACCAGTCGCATAGTCAGTTGGGGTAATACCATTTCGCCTCAATTGCAGCTCAACCTTGCTTTTAATGAGTTCCCTGCTAAGGTTAGTTTGTCTTGCGTCTTCGCTCATGGTTTCCACCGCTATACAGACTCGCATATCGCCCCCCGTCTCAAGACCAGTGCCCAACTCTAAACATGAAATGCTCGGAGCAATCTGCAAAAAAAGAACAACCGTGATGATATTAGCAATCCTTCTCATCTTCACTGCCTCCTCCTGTTCATCTCAACTGCCCCGCTAACCATTCATACAGCACAGACCGTATCACGCTTTGATCCGGTTATCGATGAAGTTATTCAGGATCGCCCGGAAGCCCTGGGACTTAATTTGACCCTGCTTCTTTGCCAACGTCATGTTATGTCTCTTTGTCCTTGTCCTTAGCACGTATGAAGGCAAGCCCACCGATGAGAAGAAGAGGAATTATGAAAAAAGTGATCAACATGACTTCAAAAGAGAAATCATAAGAATACCACCAAAGGTATAACCCATATACCAGTGACGTGAGTGACAATAGAATCACTACCCACCACGCTATCTTTGCTTGCGCTTTGTTCATCTTTCCCTCCGTTTCCGCTTGCCTTAAATCACCTTACATAATGTTAGTTATACAATATTTGGCTGTTTTCTTTTTCTTCTGGAAACACTTTCATCAAACCTTCCAGTTTCGTCTTGTAAGCATCAAAATCTTCTTTGTTCATTTCCGGGATTCCCTTGAAGAAGCGTACAAATGCCCTCAATTTCTCGCGCTCTTCAAATTCTAACGGGTCAGAACAGAGAAAGAATTGTTCGAGAGCATCATGATTTTGCTTAGCCAACTTTTCGAAATTGCCGCTCAGGGGGCTTTGGTCGAGAAGGATCCGTTTTAGTTTGTCATTAAGAACATCAAGGTATAAACGAATACTGCCTCTTAGAAAAGAAGCCTCTTTTTTCTTTCTTTTTTTCTCCTTACAAGACGGAGAAAAGAAGGCCCACAAGAGACCACATAAAACAACCAAAGTGTAAAACAAAGAGATAAGTGCTGTCAAATCTAAAGTACCCAAATCAATTTTCATTTACTTCAGTCCCTCCCTGTTCATATACTCAGCGATTATCCCTCTCAATCCATTAGACAAATCCTGCCCCTTGCTCCGGAAGTGCATCTTCAGTGTTTCCCGCCAGGATACCGGCAACCGCAGAGGAGTAATCTTCATCTTAAGGTTTTTGTTTACTACAGGAGATTCACTTTTAACCGGCTTACTCTCTCCTAACATCTGATCAAGTATGTCCGGTGTTTTTTTTCTTTCACTCATCTTAAGACCCTCCCGATTAATTTAGCATAGTCAACAGCTCCCCGATCCCTGGGGGCATGTTCAAATATTGTCTTTCCGAATGCCGGCGCCTCTGACAGCCGCACACTATAACGTATAGGATTACAGAGTCTTTCCTTGAAGTGTAGGTTTAACTGTTCAAGTATTTCTTGAGATTTCTTAACCCTGCCATCAAGAAAAGTGGGGAGTATATATTTTACCTCAAATCTCTCTCGATTCTTCCGGCGCTGCTGCTCTATCGGTGCAATACTCTGAAGGAAAACTCCCAGACCATCAACGCTTAAGGCTTCCATTGAGACAGGACAAATAACCTCTCCCGTATAAAAAAGCACGTTCACTGTCATAACGTCCCACCCTGGAGAAGTATCGAGGATCACATAATCAAACTTACCTGAATACGGAGCCAGGGCTTCAGAGAGTACAGCCTCCCTTCCAAAGTCTTTTTGAGATATAAGATTCTTGCTTAACCCCAATCTCTGCCCTCCGGCCAGGAGCCAGAGATTTTCCCGTGCCTCTGTTATCGCTTCCATCGGTTTAACTGAACCGTCCAGCAATTCAGCCAAGCCAGCTTTAGACACTACACCCAACATCCTGGCACAGTGATCTTGGGTATCGGTATCGACTAAAAGCACTTTCTTTTTATCATACGCTAGGCCATAAGCTAGGTTGACCGCCGTGGTAGTTTTAGCAACCCCTCCTTTACTCAAACTCACACTTATTTTTCTCATATATCCCCCGTATTACATAATATACCTATCGGCTAGCCCTGACAAGCCTTTTAAGCATATAACGTGAATTTGAAAGGTATATCAAAAAAAACAGCTCGAGGATTGCCGTAGAGAGACTTTCTCCGGCAATGTGGTACTTAGATACCCCCGGATTTAGGGATCGGCCCCGGCAGACAGGAATCATTAACATGGAGAACTTGGAAGTTTTGGAGCGAATGTTTTCAATCCGTCGATGTGTTCAAATAGAGCATTATCGATATGGTGCCTCATCGGATCTAGTATAACGTCAATTCCTTCACGTCTAGCTAGTTTTGCTGCTGGAACAAAATCACTATCTCCAGTCACGAGTACAATTTGATCTACTAATCGTTTATAGGCCAGGGAGGCAATATCAAGACCCATTCTAATATCAACTCCTTTTTGGCGGATATCATAAAAAACATCATCTTCCTCTAAATCATTTACAGTTATCTTACCTTTTAAAAGAGACTTGGTTTTATCCGGCCTTATGATCCACGCAAATCTATCTTTAACTTCACCTAGACGGAGAGCAACTTTCCGCTTTTTCTTTAGCTCTTCATAAAAGCCAAGTTTGAATTTAGCTACATTAGATTTAGCGAAATCTATTGCTTTACTTGTGATAGGATTATGTGCTTTTTTGGAAAAGGGCATACAATCATAATATAAGATTCTATATAGATATTCATTTTCAACATGCTTATGAGCTAGGGTATATAAATCCTTAGCTACTTTTACAGGATCATATGGATTAAATTCTTTTTTATTTTTATAAAGACATCTATACCGCTTTAAGAAAAAAGCACCATCAACAAGTATTGCTGTTCTCATGGACGATATCTCCTTAAAAAACGAAAGCCCCTGGGTTTTTCTTTCCAGGATTTTTTGGAAAGCATACAACCAGGGGCGTTATTTCCATGCAGATATAAATAATATCTACGACTTTTCATTATTTTTCAATACATTTTTTCTTTTTTTGAAAATATTGCTATTTCAGCCCTTTCCGGTCTATGTATTCTGCGATAATTCCCCTGATTACGCTTGACAGATTTCGCCCCTTTTTCCTCCTTGCGTTTAAGCCCGTCGGCTGATTCTCAATTAACATTAGGTTTCTTATATTAAGCGCTCGAATCAGTTCTCTTGTTTTTTTACTCCTCTAATTTTTCTTTTATCCATGCCTCGATCTTCTCATTTTCTATAGTGCCACCTTCCCAGGGCATGATATCAATAAATGCCCATTTAAACATTTGATGCAACTTCCATGCTCTATTGAAGTCAAGAAAACAGTACAGGATATTTAGGGCTAGGTCTGCCGGACCTGATCCTCCATATCCCCATTCAAAATCGAGGCTGTGATATCTGATCTTCTGTGGTATGCTCACCCTGGTAAATCCTCTCGTACGGTTGCAGACGATATCTTCTGTGAATTCTTTTAGACATGGCGCTTCTTTTTGAAGCTCGATAATGTCCGTATATTCCGTTACATTCTCGTTGTCTGGAATCCTAGTCATTTTTCAAACCTCCGGAATATTCTGATAGGAAAACCATCGCAGCAGTGATGCTCTCTCGCACCGCCTTTTCCCACATCTCCCGGAACCTGATAGCAAGTCTCTTAGCCTGACCCTCACCGAGCATGTCTATATAAAAGGGCCTGTGCCGCCGGCACCTTTTCCCGTACCTGTCGATGCTGTAGTAGGCCGCCCAATAGTCCCGTCGGTGGGGATTCACACGCCGCTTATCAAAGGCGAAACTCTTATAAACCCCGGTAAAGCCGCTGCTGTTGTTCGCCTGCA
>JABUBK010000182.1_pt1 | contig 13512 bp, 11 predicted proteins | sample 7332671 | NCBI WGS metagenome assembly JABUBK01 (sample SAMN07256342, study PRJNA390944) | subsurface metagenome | isolation source: Methane hydrate marine sediment | place: Pacific Ocean: Eastern North Pacific, ODP site 1244 | collected 2002
AGTCTAATGACCCGATCAATCCCCAGGTAGTAATTACTGTTTCCGGGTTTATTAAAGAAAAAAATGAATCTGTCGTTCAGCCTCAGCCCCAACCCCAACCTCAGACTCCTTTTAGAATAGGAATGTCTTATTTTGGCAAGGGAGAATACGATAAAGCTATTATTGAATTTGAAAAATCAATTGAATTGGACGAAAACCATACAGAGAGTTACTATTACCTGGGGCAATGTTACCTGCAAAAGGGCATTATCGAATATGATAACAAAAATATTTTTAAAGCCTACAGTCTTTATCGAAAGGCCAATAAGTTCGCGGAGCAAGTCATCCCTCAATATGAAAAAATTATCGAAAATAATCCGAAAGATTTAAATAGTTATCTTAAATTAGGTTATATTTATGAAGTAAGGAGCATAGTTCCTTTTATTAATGAGTATGATAAGGCCCTGGAGTATTATTCAAAAGCATTAAAATTAGTGGTAAGCTCTTCTTCGGTAGGGAATACGGGAATCTCTATTTACCTGAATACCAGAATAGGTTATATATACTTTGAGAAAAAGAAGTACTCTCAGGCTATTGAATATTTAGAGAGCGCGATAAAAATGTCTACCTACAATGCAGAGGCTTGCTATTATTTGGGATTATCTTATGATAAAATAGGGGAAAAAGAAAAAGCCCGAGAATTCCTTTCCCGGGTGATTGAACTTGCCCCTCAGTCAGAGTGGGCTCAGGATGCGGAAAAAAAATTAAAGAAAATAAGTAAATAAAAAATAGTTACCCGATTAACCGGGTTGCAGGTTAAATAATAGTAAGGAGGATTTTATTGTTGTCATTATTAATTAAAAATTTTAAAAAAGTAAAAAACAAGAAAAATGACAAAGGACCGTCCCCTGTCATTTTTTTATTATTCTTACTATCTTTTTCGCTCTTACTATTAACTGGCTGCTTATTTTCACCTTTCTCTAAAGGTTCGGTTGAAGGATATATTCATGAGGAAATCATAACAGGAGAAAATCGTCCCTTAGAAGGAGCCCTGGTAAGCATCACTGGCTCCTCCAATACTGCCCTCACCGATGCAGAGGGATATTTCAGAATAGATGAGGTGTCAATAGGTGCGCGAACTTTAACTATTACTAAAAAAGAATATATCACTAAAAAATTAGTTACTGTAATAAAAGAAAATGAGACTACCCTCATTGATGATGGGAGCCCTATAGTTATATGTGCCACCAATGATAAATTCCTCTTTGATGGAGGAATTATATATTACGATTCAGGTGAATATACAAATGCTCTCACCTCATTTCAACAATTAATTAGTAATTATCCTAATAGCGGATATGCCGATGATGCTCAATATTATATTGGTTATATTAATGAAAAAAAATTGGGCTATTATATTCAAGCCCTCCTCGAATACCAAGAGTTAATTAACAATTATCCAAACAGCTCCTATGCTGATGATGCGCAGCTGGGAATTGGAAATTGTTATTATGTAACATATGACTATTCTCATGCCATTGAGGCATATCAGAAATTAATGGATGATTACCCCGAGAGTTCTTTGTTGGCTCTTGCTCAATACAGTATTGCTCAAAGTTATCGGAAATTAGCTAATTATGAACAGGCTATACTCGAATTTAATAAAGTTATAGAGAGCTATCCCGAAAGCGATTACGCTGCTCCCGCCCAATATTATACTGGCTATTCTTATTACGAAGCTAAAGATTATTTCCAGGCTATTTTAGAATTTCAGATAACAATTGATAATTATCCTGATTCTACCTGGCCAGGTGAATCAGAGAGATTTATTGCCCCTTGTGCTCAATATTATATTGGTTGGTGCTTAGGAGAGAAGCTTGGTCAATGGGAGGATGCTATCTCCGCTTATCAATTGGTAATAGATAATTATCCCAATAGCACCTGGAGTAGCGGAAATGAAATTCCCCCGGATGCCCAGTATCAAATTGGCTGGTGTTATGAAAAACTTGAACTGTGGTGTGAGGCAGTTGAAGCTTATCAGAGAGTAATAAACAATTATCCTTATACTACTTGGCGTAATTTAGCAGAAGAACAACTTAATGCAATAAGTGGAAATTGTCCATAAACCTAATTTCCTTCATCTCGTAGGAGAGACTTAGAGTGAGCCTACATTTTCCTCCCCCTTGAGGGGGGAGGATTAAAGTGGGGGTGTAATTGGGTGAATTGGATAATTGGCAAATTGGAGAATTTACCGTATGGATGATCTTAAAATAATAGAATCCTGTCTCCTGGGGAATACTCAGGTATTTTCCCGGATAATAGATAGTTATAAAAATATGGTTTATAATTTAGCTTATCGGGACTGGGCCAGGAAGATTTAAGTATCAATGGCAATATTAAAGTGAACCATAATTATACTTTTAATGATAAATTAAGTTCAGCCCTCACTTTGGTTTATACCGATAAAAACCCGGCCAGTCAGGAAGTGGCAGACCGGGAACTTAAACCGAAATGGAAACTAAAATATAAGGGTGAGGGTTATACCTTAAATTTGACAACTGAAAAGAGGTTTGACCTGGATGGCGATAATTATACCGGAGAAAATATTTCTAAAATAATTAACCGTTTACCTGAGTTAGTCTTCAAGAAAAAGGCTACTGCCATCAGAGATACTAAGATTACTTATGATATCAATGCCTCGGTGGGACATTTTTATGAAGCGGCTACCGAAGAAGATAACTGGCGCGGAGAATATATCTTTAACCTGAAAAGACCTTTTTCTTTAGGAAAATATTTAACTTTAACCCCTTCGGGAATCTTTCGGCAGGATGTCTATTTAACCGGGGAAGCTCGCTATTTGGTGGGAGGGAAAGTGGATTTAAAGGCAGTTTACAACCCTTATATTTCCTCTACTTTATCTTATAGTTATAATAAATCGGTGGGCCCGACTCCTTTTAATTTTGATTATATTGCCCCTCTGACCAATACAATAAGCGGAAAATTAACTTTAAAACCTTCTGAAAAAGTTAAGTTGGATTTGTCCACCAATTACAATATTATTACGGAAAATTTTGGAAAGTTAGTGGCCAAATTAGAGTATAAGCCAAAGGAGGACTGGAAAATGAATTTTAGCTCCTCTTATAATCTAAATACTAAGGAGTGGACCAAGAAGATAAATTCCACACTTGATTTACAGTTAAGCGATGATTGGAGAATCAAGTATAAAGGTGTAGTGGATTTAGATGATTTTAAGCTCACTAATAGCGTGGTGGGAATTACCAGGGACCTCCATTGTCGTGAAATAACTATAAACTATAAGCAAGCTACTAAATCTTTCTGGGTAGAATTTTACATTAAAGCCTTTCCAACTGAGAAGATAACTATTGGGGGACAGTGAGATAGTCGTTAGTGAATAGTGAATAGTCGTTAGTAGGACAGGTGCATTGCGAGTAGTAATTATGTAGGGGCACGATGCATCGTGTCTCTACAAACTAGAGAACCAAACAGCTAATTAACCAAATCCTATTTAAAGAGTAGTTATTTCGGCAGTAACATTTATGATATCAAAATCTACTCCACCATCTCCTGAATCGCCTGGAGAATCAGGGTCAGGATTTTGAAAGCCAATATTTTCAGTGTATACAGTAAAGTATGTAGCTAAGTGATCATAGGTGATACTACTTTCTGTATCAGTAGTGATGACGTTAATATCAACACTACTCGGATCTTCTAAATCACTTAAATCTATGGTTACTTGAATCTTGTTTTCACTGATTGAATTATTCGTTAAATAAAGTTCTGGAGAGTTTTCTTCTTTCTGAGCGAAATAAAAGAAATCGTTTTCTAATTTAATATAATAAAAATCGTCATCCCAGAAAAATAAATCATCTCCTGGTCCATCAATAGATTCTTCATCAGCATCCAAAACTATATAATATATCCCATCATAAGAATTAATTTCCCCTGCTACCTCTACTGTTATTTCCAATTGATAGTCTGTTTCCGGTTCTGGTCCTGGCTCATCAGGCCAGCGCGCACATCCGGCTACTACCGCCAGTGTTCCTATTATCAAAAAAAGAATCATTGCTCTTTTTACTTTAACAATTCTCATAAAATTACTCCCCTACGCCAGAATGACAAGTTTTGTGCCAGGCACCAGATTTGTCATTTAGTCTAATTTGATGCCGCTTCGGACATTTCCCTCTACTTCTAGTCTTTCGCTGTCAATATAAAAGACGGCTCTATCGCCAGTAATCCATCTGCCGCCCTCTTCTTCTATTCTTACTTTACCCACTAAAGTTATTTTTTGTTCCTTATCATTATATATTGCTTTCTCGGCAGTTATAGTATAATCTTTCTTTAAAATTTTTACTTCTCCAGTGGCGGTTAAATCCTGAGTATCAGTAAAAATCTCCAGGTTGTCACAATTCCAGGTAATGTTATCTTCTTTCTCTTCTTTGTCTTTTCGCTCCTGAACCAATATTACTTTCTCCTGAAAGATATATCTTTTATCATTAAGAAAAGCTTCAAGAGTTTCACCGGTAATAGTGATATCGCTTTGGACTAATTTAATATCACCTTTTATTTGGCCAATCTTTTTATCCACATCAAAATCAGCTTCCTGAGCAGTTAGAGTAATATCTTCCTGGGTGATAATGACATTACCTTTAAAGACCATCTTGTCGGTGCTTTTATCATAGGTCACATTATCTGCCTGAATATTTACCACTGATTCTTCTGTCTCTTTCTTTACTTCCTGGGCAGAAGCACAAAATGATAAAAATATAATTAGAGATAAGATAATAAATATAATCAAAGTTTTAATAAAGTACATTCTCTTATAATCTTTCATTTATCTGTTAAAACTCCTTTCGGTTAAATTAGTGGTTAGCATTTAGTCGTTAGTGAATAGTATTTAGTAAAACCCCCACCTTAATCCTCCTCCTTCAAGAGGGAGGAAACGGATGCGAGAAACAAGACGAAAAACCATTTTTTGGTAATCGGTTTATGATTTCAAGATATATCAAGTTACCTATCTATTTAATTATTCAATTTTGAAAGTTACTTTTACATTTCCCTGTAATTCAAGTTTGTTTAGCTCAACATCACTTATAAGCCAGTCGGCGGTAATATTATTTTCTTTTACTATTAATTCCACTGGTTCCAAGCTGGCTAAGGTCTCTTCTTCAGAATCCCAGAAGAATCTATCTCCTTTTAAGATATCCCCCTCCTTGGTCTCAATAACTACATCACCCACTAATTCCATACTTTTGTTTCCCATATCGGCAATACATTTATTAAGCTGAATATTTAGATAGGGTTCATTATCTTTAAAGATAACCGCTTTTTTAATCTTTTCAAAGATAGTTTTTTTTCTATCTTCCGCTAAAGATATTTTATCAGCCTCTATCTCCCATTCCTTTTCCCCGGCTTTAACTCCTACTACTGTCCCCTTCTCTATCTTAACTGGGGCTTCTCTTACTTCTATATCTTCTTCTACTTCTTCAATCTCTTCTTCTGTCTGAACTGTACCCCCATCTTTACCCTTATTATAAATAAAATAAAAAGAAAGAGATAAAACCAGAATTATTATTAAAATAAACCATAAATATCTTCGTTTACGCATATTATAATAATATCATTAAAGCCCCAAATATAAAAGCATTTCATCCCACCAGGTATCCTGAGCAAAATTAGTATTATTATAGTAATTGTCGTACGGATAATACGGAAAATAAATAGAAAGTCCTCGAGATTTGTTCACCCCATACCCATTATAACCCCAACGCAATACCACATAAGTACTCAAAGTCTGCTGAATACTTAAGGCAATATTTTTAACAGAAACACTATTAGAATAAATTAATACTTTATTACAAAAATCATATAAATCAATAAAATCTAAATCACCATAATACTGACTAGAATTGGAAGCATTTATGTAATTAACTGAAGGAGTTAGAGTATCGCTCATTATAGCTAGAGCCAGAACAGACAACTGACCCGCTAAAGTATCCATATAGCTTAAATCAATCGCAGATTGGGTGACATTATCAGATGCAGTATAGGAAAAAATATAAGTATCTACAATAGTAGTGGCTAACTGGTTAGGTGTTATTGTAGGATTAGAAACAAGTTGACTTAAGATGCTATCATAAGGCCAGCCATCGCCTGGTTCTGATTCTTCTGAGGTCACCAGTATATCTGCATGATCTTTTATCTGGTAGGCTACTTCGGTCATAGCCATAAAACAGGCATCCATCCCCACAATATCAACATTCTTCCCCATTTGAGTGCTAATAGCAGAGAAGGCATATTCTAACTCAGACATAGTGATTTTATCTCCCCCGCTGGTATCATCCCAGGCAATATCTTTAGCAAGTCCCGTGGACCTGAATCCTCCTCCATGATTCCAGATTACCAGTAAATATTTTTTAGCTGGGTAATTAGTTACAGCCCAGTTAGCAAAATTAATCAAGGCCTGAGGGGTACCCATATTTAATTCTCCCAGATCACTAATTAATTGTGAATTTATCTGAAAGGAGTCAAAATCCTGAGTGATATAATACCTCCTGGTGGTAGTCCAATTATTATTGGAAATATCATCGAGAGACCCTTCGTTATTTGCTGCTAATACACTATAAGGAATTCGGTCAACTTGAACCACAATATTTACCTCGGAAGTAGAACCTACCATCTCCATTTCGTTAATATCATCAATACCCGCACTTTCCAGATTATTATCAGCATCAAGATAGACCATAATAGTCCACTCATCAATTTCTTGAATGGGAGGAGTAACACAACCAGTCATTATTAATACAAGAACTAACACGAGAATTAATACAAAATAATTTTTTACCATAATTAAACACTCCTTTTAATTTTTAATTATTTTATTAGCAAAATGGTTAACCAGTTATCCGGTTTGCCAGTCACCCGGTCTACCGGTCTACCGGTCTACCGGTCTTTCAGTCAATATAGTCGTTAGTTTTTAGATTATAGTGAATAGTCATTGCGAGCTCTGATTTATCAGAGCGTGGCAATCTCGTATTAAGTCATTGCGAGCAACCGTAGGGAGCGTGGGGTGGCACTCAATATTCCTTGAGTGCCACCCTTCATTGCTTCGCTCCTCCATTAGACTATTAACTAAGAATATATTAAAATAAATAAACGTTCTTTAAATTAAACCAAGTACCGAATAAAGAGGGCTGAATAAGTCTAAGGCCCCTCAAAAGTAAAACTTATATTGCGAATAAGACCCAGCCTTCGCAATGACATTAGAAAACTATTTTTTATTATTTTTAATAATATAGCATATTATAAGTTTAAAGTCTAAATCTTTAGAAATATTGAAGGATTTTATAAAAAAAATTAAAAAAATTTTAAAAAAAGAAGGATTTTTGAAACACGATATTGAAGTATAATTTGATACCCTAAATGAAATAATCAATGAAAGGAGGATATTTTAAAAAATTTTTGAAAGGAGGTAAGTTTCATGAAAAAGAATGTTTTAATAAAGGGTATTTTATTATTAATTATAATTGCTTTGGCTTTGTTGACTACTGTATTTACAGGATGTGAGCCTTCCTCTCCTTGGGGAACGCTTATGCTTATAATTGCAGGACCCTTTTCATATTATAATTACAATGTTTATTTGGATTGCTGGGATAATCAAATAGGGATAACTTCGGGAGGAACCTTTACAGTAACAGGAATAACTCCAGGAACGCATACAGTTTATGTAGATTGTTCTCCTAATTTGCACCCGCATTGGGGCGTTGGTGACGTAGATATATACGATGGTCAAACAAGCGAGCTAATTATTACCCCAATTCAATTTTAATTTAATTACACTTAATATTTTCAATTGCATTATAGAAATTAAATAAACAATAAAGAAATCAAGTTGCTTTAAGTCTTTATTTAAGATTAAATAGCTTGTTTTCTTTACTATAACTAACAAATATTTTTAAAAAAAAGAAGGATTTTTTAAGTACAATATCGAAGTAATAAATAGGTATAAATAATGAAAGAAAGGAGGAAATTTTTAAATAGCTCATAAAAAGAGGTAAATTTTCATGAAAAAGAATATTTTAATAAAAGGTATTTTAGTATTAGTAGTAATTACTTTGTTGACTATTGGGTTTGTAGGGTGTGTACAACCAGGAATTTATATTTTTGGAACAGTTGTAATAACAGTTAGTGGCGATTGGGTTAATCAGATGGTTTATATGGACGGTGTTTATCAATATACGTTTAACCCAGCAGGAAGTCTTACACTATATAATGTACCTGTGGGCAATCATCTATTTGAGTCATGGGCAACTGATCTTTGGACTTACGGTTATGCATGGTCATATATCCATACTGGAATTAATTACATACATATTTATGTTTCCTATTAACCTAACTCCAACAAACATTTAAAATTACAATTATGTAAAGAGGACACAGGCTACTTTTTAATTTAAAAGATAAACTCTAAAAAGTAGCCTGTTTTTTATTCCTTGATAATCTAACACATTCTTTATAAACTTTCTATACCAAATAAATATTTAATTTCTAAAAAAGAGGACTTTTTAAAATATTGTCGAATATTAATATGTAAGATAATTTTTATAAATAAATAGAGGTTATGACCTATGCATAACAATATAGAGCCAAATAAGAACTTTTTAATCCTTCTAATCTCCCTAATATTAAGTTCACTATTGCTTGCTGGCTGCTGGGAATATCCCTATCCTCCTACTACACCTACCTCTCCAATTTTACCAACTTATCTCACTGAAATTGTGGTCCAGCCCGACACCATGGATTTAGAGGAAGGCGAGTCACAAGCTATTATTTCCGTTACTGCTTATTATTCTGATTCAAGTACAGCAAATATTTCTCTTAGTAATTGCTCATATTATAGTTATAACCCCTCTTGTGCCACTGTAAATTCAAGTGGTTTGATTACTGGAGTATCAGCTGGCACGGTGGTTATTTTAGTAGTTTATACCGAAGGTGTAATAAGTAAGACAGATACTGTAATCATAAATGTAACTACTACACCGATTACTCAAAATGAAGTAGTATATCGGGCTCTCTGCGTAGGAGTCGGAGATTATATTCAAGGAAGTGATAATGATTTGTCTGCTCCTCCTTACGATGTAGATAGAATACGTCAAATTTTACAACAATGCAGATTTGGTACGTCAAATACAACTTTTTCCAATATCGGCTATCTGAAAGATTGGCAGGCGACAAAATCAAATATTCTGCAAAGCATTTCCTCTACTTTTTCGGGCGCAGACAGTAACGATATTTCTTATTTTTATTTTAGCGGCCATGGGAGTTGGTTGGGAAATACTTCTTATATTTGCCCTGCTGATATTACATCTTTTACTGATTCAGCCATCAGTGTAGATGAATTGGAAAATTCCTTAAGTGCTATTCCAGGTATTAAAGTGGTCATTATTGATGCCTGTCATTCCGGCGGATTTATCGGAAAGTCAATGGACGAAACAATAATTTCTAAAGAAAAATTAGAATCTTTTAATGATGAGGTTATTAACGTCTTTTCCCAAGCCCAACCCAAAGGACTGCTTACCACCAATCAATATAAAGTTTTAACTTCCTGCCACTATAATCAGGAATGTATGGAGCTTGCACCTACAACACCGGGTGATTTTGACCCTTTTGGAGTATTTACTATGGCCTTGTGTGAGGGATGTGGTTATTCTGGCAGTTATCCCGCAGATACTAATATGGATACCATGGTTAGTTTACAGGAAGCATATCTTTATGTAAAAGATTGTGTTTTTTATTACGGGGTTGATCAAGATGTTCAAGTCTATCCAAATAATTCTACTTTTAGCATTGTGGAATATTAGATTAGTCGTTAGTGAATAGTGAATAGTCGTTAGTAGGGGGAAGACCTTATGTCTACCTGTAGGATAGGCGTCTCGCTTGTCTAATATTTTGAAGCCAGTTAATGGGTTAACGCAGCAACACTGCGTGTCATGCTAAATTAAACAGACACGGTGCAAGATAAATTAATCGTTAATAGAAAATGCAAGTTTTCAGTTTTTAGATATATTAATTTACGTATTGATCAATTTACCAATTAAATTCAATTTGATAATCAGTCAATCTACCATTTTGCTGGTTTGCCAGTTGATAAATAGTGTTACTACAATAAAGAATTAATGTTAAAAGAAGGATTCTTGGTTATATATGTCGTATTAATTAAATATAAGATATAAAATCAATGAAAGGAGGAGAATCATTATGAATAAAAGTATAATAAAAAGAGCTATTTTGACAGTAGTAGTAATTACATTGTTGTCTGTAGTGTTTGTAGGATGTACATCAATATTTTCTACAACTGGAACAGTTAATATAACAGTTACAAGTGGTACAATTTTGGGAAAGATTATGATAGACATGACCTATGACATCAATATGGATGAAATCTATGTTGGCACAACTGTATTGGGAAAATTAACGATATATGATGTACCTGTAGGCTGGCATAGTTTTGAAGCATTTTCTACTTTTGGTTCTGGATATGGCTCTAGAGGTCAACATATAACTACTGGAATAAATAAGGTAACTATCACTGTTCCACCTTCCATAATTTAATCCCCAAAGACGTTTAATTAAATAGTAAGAAAAAGGGATAGATTGTTTTTTCAAAACAACCTATCCCTTTTATTGTTTCGCCATTATTAGCTTGTTACTTACTCCAGATCACTCATCACGGGCAGACACAAGGGCTGCCCCTACGCATTGCTGCTGAACTTCTATCTTACTTACGAGATACGAGATACGAACTTATTGTACTAAAGCTATAACTTTGGTGTCATCTTTGACTTGTAAAAATATCTCAGTGCCTTCATCAATTTTTACATCTTTACCCGGGATTAAGGCTCCAAAGACCAACCCTATAGGATTGCTCAAGATAATTAACCCTAAAATTCCTGCTCCTACTGCCACATACAACCTCTTGTTTTCTTCTTCTGCCTTTTCTCCCATTATCAGTTCAATGGGTGTCCCATCCAAGGCCATAATCGGTTTAAAGGTTAGCTCGAGTTTCCCGGATTGAGCCAGTATCCTGGCTTTCTTTGCTAAAGTTATTTCTCCTGACCCTGTAGAATTTACTGAAACAACCAATTTATTATCTAAAAAAACATTTTCCCCAACCTGGTAATCGAAAGTCTCCCCTGAGACACTTTCTTTCGAACTTAAGTTGTTTAAAAAACGGATAGATACCAGAGTTCCAGCAGGGATTAGCACTTCTTCCACTTGTGGCCTACCTTCTTTAAAACAAACTCCAAAAATGCTCTCTGCCCTCATGGCCAGGACATCAGATGATGTTTCACCAAATAATACATTCTCTAAATTTTCTATTTTAGCAATTAAAGGTTCCGAGGTAATTTTTTCTTCTAATATCCACTGAGAAGCATTAATTTTAAAGATTACGGAAGGGTCTTCCGGAGTTCCTGAAATTATAAATTCTTTTAATTGTTTTGCTCTATTGGTAATTGTTCCGGGGAGAGTTCGTCCTACTAATTCTTTTTCTAAATATTCTACCCGTTCAACCAAAGGTTTTTCCTGGGTTGTTCCATAGATAGCCATTTCTATCTGCGATAAATCTTCCAATAAGGTCGCCTGAGAGGTCTCTGCTGCCCAGGAAAATTGAGCTAAGACTGAAGTGCAGATAAAAATAATTATTATGAGAAGGGAAGATAACCTTTTAAATATCATTTAAGAACACCTACCTTTAAAATAATCTATCGATTATTTTAATTAACCAATTGACCAATCAGCCAATTAATTTAGTCGATAGTGTATAGTATAGCGTTTAGCGTATAGTGTATAGCGAAAAACGAAAAGTGCAAAACGCAAAAATATAACTCAAAATTCAAAACCCTTACCGTATTACGTATTACGTATTGAGTATTGAGTATCGCGTGAAGATTTATCCCCCTCACCCTAACCCTCTCCCTCCAAGGGGAAAGGGAATTAACTTAAAACTATTAACTGGCTAACCGGGTAACTGGATAACTAATATCCTATATACTAAATACTATACGCTCTACGTTAATGCACGAGACACGAATTAGTCTTTTGGATTCTTTACTAAATACTATTCACTAACGACTATTTTATTATAATATTATTCTCTAACTTCCGCAAATCCTTTTTGCTAAATTTTTTTGCTACCCAAAAAAATAACCCCCAGAAAAATTTCTGGGGGTTATTTTAAAATTTCTCACTAAGCTTTCACAATTAGAAGCTTACTGAAAGTTCTGCCTTTAGAGTGCCAACATTATCCAAGATATTTCTTTTGTTTATAAGCTTAGTATCCGCATCCCAATCATTGTATTCATATCCTACGACTAGTTTTGTATTTTCAGCTAAAGCATGAGTTAAAGCAACCTCTCCACTGTACATAGGTACACCAGCAGGAGTAACAGTATCAACTCTTCCATCTAATTGTACACCTAGTACCTCAGAGTAAGTGTAATTTAAAGTAAGCACTCCAGTATGTTCTGCAGTAAGGCCCACATATTGATAGGAGGCGCTCGCCTTTAAATCATCTGTTAGTGGATAATTTTTGTAACCAGCATACGCAACATAACCATTAGTTAATAAATCATAACCAAAACTAACATCTGCAGCTTCTCCAGTATCTGCATCAACTGTATAGACTAATTCAGCAACTCCTAGACTAATCACAGGAGCAAAAGCAATTGTATTATCATTGGTATAAGCTAAACTTCCTGTTAATGCGTCAGTAAGTGGATAGGAAACTTTTACTTTACCGCCTAATCTATCGGCAACATAATCATAACTATACGAAGTAGGTTTCAATTCTAAAGTTGATGCCTTCATCATAGTTGGCCCAAATCCAGCAGTAACATACCATGCATCAAATACAAAAGCTAGATCGCCACAACTAGTCGTAGCTTCAGCAGCAACGCCATAAGTATTAGCGGTTACTTGATATGCACCTTCCGTTTTAAAAGTAATACAATCTGTAACATCAACAGCAATATCAGCACCAACAACATAATCATTAATAAGTCTATCCCATGAAGCCGTTGCTCCTATAGACCCCCAGTCAGTAACCCAGTTAGCATTCATTGTATAGAAATCATCAACTCTCGTAAAAGCAGTAAAGTCAGTACAGAACATATTCCAGGTCATTAAAGCACCTTCAAAACTAGCAGCATCATATATCAGCCCTAATGCGACAGTAGCTGGTTTAATGTCTCCAACTTTTAATTGTGCCTTGTCACCCTGGTAATCAATAAAGAAATCATCCCAGACAACAGCTGTAGCAGCAGGCGCACCGGTAAGAGTATCGGTAATTTTTACGGTAACACCAGCAGTAGTCTTTTCATTAATTGTGGCAACAATATTAAATTTCGTTTCATCACTCAAGGTTCCTATACCAGTATCACTGGGTAATTTATAAGTTGCCTTAAATGAACCGGTGATTTTAACTGGTTCGAAGAACTTTTCATGTTTAGCTACTGT
>JABUBK010000183.1_pt1 | contig 13447 bp, 27 predicted proteins | sample 7332671 | NCBI WGS metagenome assembly JABUBK01 (sample SAMN07256342, study PRJNA390944) | subsurface metagenome | isolation source: Methane hydrate marine sediment | place: Pacific Ocean: Eastern North Pacific, ODP site 1244 | collected 2002
GCTGGAAGTATTGACGCTTTCGATCAGGTTGCTACGCTACTGAAAACGGTTGTTCCGATGAAGGCAGAGATCACGGTCAAGGGCAAGAAGACTGTAGAGATCAGGGCTTTAATCAAGAATGGGGAGCTTTGGGTCGGATTCAGACGATCCAAGCAAGCTGAGGGAGTGACATCGAGTCCATATGTTCCACTTGAAGTTGACGAAGAGGCTACAGAGGAGACTGGGGAAGTTGAGGTGGAAGAGAGCTAAGAAAAAACCTCTCCGTGTCCTGTTTCGAGAAGTAACGGGAGAATCAGAAGAAATACGAGACATACATGGCACTATTCACATAGTCCATAGAAGCAAAAGCTACATTCTTTTAGATCAGGCAGGATACCCTTATCCCTGTGACAAGAAAGTTTTTGAGGCAACTTATGAGGAGACAGACTAGGTTGATTCCGAGACTGAATAATAGCTGGCGAAATCCTGACAGCCCCGATCTGCGATGGTTAAGGTCGTTGTGGAAGTTTGAGATGGCAGATTTCTATGTTAAGAATGTTCTATGTCGATCTGTTTCGTTGAAGGAAATGAAAGAGGATTTGGCTAAATTTAAGAAGGCGATAGGTTGGAAGGAACGACCTATGTATGCCAGCTAGGAGAGACTCTTCTTGGGTGGTGTTGTTAATATCAAGATTGGGAAGCCCTATCAGGAACGTTGCATTTTTTATGGTATGGTAGGGAGCGGCAAATCTAATATTATGGCTTACATGCTTCAGAGAACAAAAGCCAAGTTTATTCTCATTGATATGGAGGGAATACATAACTGGACTCCCCTAGACCCTTCGAGACAGACGATCATTCACGGCAAAAGAGGGACTGATCGAGAGAGTCTTTTGATGCAGGTTTTACATAAGGTTATGAATGAGAAATATTTTATTTTGGCTATTGAGGGCATAGACGCTTTTCAAACTAATCGTTGGATGCCTCCCGATCTCCGTGACTTCGTGCAGTATGGCAGAAACTATCAATGGGGAAGAAGTAGTTATTGGGTCACGGCAAGAAGGCTAGCTGATGTTCATAATGACATTGTTGGGAATTGTCAGCACCATTTTATTTTTAGGAGTTTTGAGCCTAATGATGTTCACAATTATTATCGAAGGTTTCTTGGGAAGGAAGTGGCTTTGAGGCTTCAATCTCTTCCTGATTATCACTTTTATTACTGGAATCCTCCCCGATCTCCTGTTTTGAGTAGCCCAGTCAAGAAGGTAATCTAATTCCAAGTTTTTCGTAGAGAGCCTTATGTTCAAGTTCCCAATCTAACAGCTTTTCGCCTACGTAGGTTCCACTGCCCTCGATTTCCCCTGTTTTCTTGTTGATGGTTAAGTCTCTCCTGCCTACACTAACATAGAATCGTTCTTCTGTCTCTCGAACATGAACTAATCCAACTTGAGTATCTATGACTCTGAATATTCTTTTCACGTTTTCACCTCCTTGAAGAGTCTAGATCGTAGAGTTTTTTTCCGCACTTGTGGCAATATAATGCGTTGGGACTGTTTAGAGCGGTGCAAGCATTGTGAGGGCAACGCTTTAGGCTAGAGCCGTATGTGGCTTCTGTTCTTCTTTGATGTTCTTTAATGATGTTTCTGCGCCTTTTTATTTTTCCTGTCATGGTTATTTCTCCTTACGAAGAGTCTTTAGGTCATATCGAAAGACAAATGGATAGACCTGAGTTTTCTCTGTCATGTTTTGTCTAAGCTCTTTGAGAATGTGTAGGTAGAATTTGCCTGAAAGTTCAGGTATTTCTTTGCCTTCTGAATCGAAAACAGCCACTATTCCATTTTGACACAAGTAAATTTCAGCTACTTCTTTCAAACTTATCCCTCCTTACGAAGAGTCTTCAATACACATTTACTGTTCATTAGTCTCCATCCTGAGACATGACGGCAACTTAACCAGAGTGTTGAACCTGTCCCATGAATCTCTACGTCAGGACAATTTATGCAGTCTGTCATTTTTCATTTAGACCTCTTTTTTCTTTTCCATAGGTCGTGAAGATAAAGCGTTAAGAATAGGATAGCCAAAATCACATAGTGAACCATTTTTCATTCAATCCTCCTTCCCTCAGGTCATGTAGTTGTGTCCCGAAAACAGGTTCAGGATTTGCTCATAATAAAAGATGAAGGCTTTTCCCTTCTTTGTGATTGTAGCTTCCCGTTTTCCTTCAGGGCTGGCTACGATTATCATGGCGTGGTCTTTGAGAACGTCAAAGTATCGTTCCGCATGGTCGTGATAGGAGGGAGAGCCTAGACCAGCTACTTTTCTGATGCAGGAGATGTATAGGCAGCTTCCTCTTACATCGTTTATGGCTTTCAGTATGTCGTAAAGAATTTTTAGGCGATCACGAACTTTAGTTCTCATTTTGTTCGCTTCGTTATCCAAAGAGCGAAACTCATGCCTACAACTACGCCAAAGGCGAAGGCAGGAAGTAGACAGACTGCGTTAACAGTCATGGTTTTTTGTCTTCCTTTTGTAGTTCTTTGAGTAGCTCCATTCTTGCTAGGCGTTCCTCTGCTAGGTGAAGGTCTGAGAGAATGGTTTCAAGAGTGTCCTTGAGCAGATCGAGTTCTCGGTCATACTGTTTCTTAAGTTCTGTTTTTGCTATGTAGTGTTCAGTCATTTTTTCTTGCCCTTCAGTTTCTTGAGTTGCTTCTCTAGCTCCTTCACTTCAGATTTCTTGGCTTCTTGTTTTTTCCGTTTTTCGATTTCTTTTCCTAGAGCTTTGTGTCTCTTTTCTAGGGCTTTGAGAGACTTTTTTCTCTTTTTCTTAGTCAAATTTGTTAATTCCTCCTTTTTGGTTTTAGAGGGATGTTTGTTTCTTTGGTTTTCATTCTAATTGGCTTCTGTGTTGAATTGTTTCGTTGGATAATCCGTGTTTTAATTTGCATTTGTATTCACGTTCAATTTGCCTAGGGTATTTGGTTCAAAATATGCAGGTGTTTTTTGAAAAGCATGCGCCATCCGTGAAATCTGTAACTGGTGGTTTTTAGACCTATCCTTCCTATGGAGCTTCAGGTTCATCTTTTGCCCAATTAACAGGGAAATTGATCTAAGGGGATAAACCAAGACTAGGCAAAAGGGTAGGTGAGTCCCCTCCCTGTCATTTCTAGGCATCAACTGATCGCTCCGTTTTCAGGGCATTTTTCCAATGCGCTTTTAGGGTTGATGTCACATTTTGAGCAGATAGAAGAGATAGAAACTTCATTGTTGTTTCTTCTGTGGCATTTACGGCTCTTTATGATGTAGTCAGGGAGTTTTTCAAGGAATAGTCTGAAGTTATTGCTCATAGTGTTGTTTGAAATTTGGTTTCCTAGTGTTTTCTCCATAAGTTTGTCTAGGTTTTGGGCTTGCTCATCGGTTAGCCTAACGCTCAAGACTTTCATAATTTTCACCTAGCAGGACACTTTCGCCATGTCTCAGGGGTTCTTTCACGACAGACTTCGTTGCAGAATTTAGAGATGCTTACCTTTTCCTCCGCCATAGGACACATACGGGTATCTGGTGCAAGAGTCACTGATTCTCTGGTGGTCAGAAACTTTGGTTTGTGGATACCGATTTGTGACTTGTCAGCTACTACAAAGTGATAATGGAGTTTGTCAATACATTCACGCAGTTTATCACTTGAAAACTCACCATCTTTTACTTTTCCTACACCAGCTTTGTCCATGATTTCTTTGAGTTTCTTCAAACGTTCACTATTCAATTTAACGCTGATTTGCCTAATGGGTTTTCCCTCTACCTTGCTTCTTTGCTTCTTTGCCAATATAACTTTTTGGGTAAATTATGGATTGGAGTCAGGTGTTTACACCGAAAGGAAGACGAAAACACCGCCCTTTCCGAGTTCCTACTAGGAAAAAACAGAACTCATTTTTTGACTGTTTACCAATGTCAAAACTTTTTGTATACCATAGTGGAGTCCATGAAAAAAGGTGAACTTTAATTGGCATAGGTAATGGCATTGTAAAATGTGCCATAACTATGTTAAAAATGCCCTATAACAATCTTCCAGATAATCATTTTGTGCCAAATAAAACTAGGTTCTAATATTCTAAAAAGCGAAAAGGGGTTCAAAATGGGGTTGGACGGTCACGCAAAAATTTTAAGCAGGTATGATATAGGCATAGTTGTGAATTACAAAATGCCGAGAAAAAAAATAGATAGAGGAGAAACATTGCGTCTTATGGCTTTGAATTGGAACAAGAAGCAAATAAAGAAAAAGCTGAAAATCTCAGAGAGAACATATTGGCGAATCAAAAAGGATTTCGATGAACTAAGCGATGTGGAGAAGGCTAAGATCAAGAGGTTGGCTACTGTAGAAGAGAAGGCTAAAGAGAAGCTCATGGATTACGAATTTGTTCAACACTGGGTAACAAGAATGAGAAGCGGAACTAACCCAATCAAGTCATGGAGACAGCGATTCAATGCCTGCCGAAGAGTATGGCTAATCCTACAAAAGAAAAACCCTCAAAACTGGACGTTAGACGACATTCAACTAAGAGCCTTACCTGAGATCAGGAAAACAGCGAAATCAGTCAATCATTACCTAATAGCCCTGCGATCTCTAAGACCTGACTTCAAATTCCCAAACAAAAAAGGCGATGTTCTGAGAACACATAAGAAATCTGCGCCAAAGATAGACTGGAAATATGTTTACGAAAGACTGACTCAGGAAGAGGGTAAGCTAGAGGATTTCTTTAAGGCAGGAGGCTTCAAACCTGAACTACTCAAGAGGCTTCATGTAACCTTAGGCTGTAGAGAAGGAAGCATGGGAGTAGGCGGTGTTTTAGGGCTTGAATGGAATCGAATCAACTGGAAAAACAAAACTATAGACGTATATGAGGGAAAGACGGGGGGAGGCTTCGAGTGGTTGAACTGTCCTCTCAATCTGTTCGGAGAGAGAACCTTTGAGATGCTACTGCAATACTGGAACGAACAGGGAAGACCAACCTCAGGCAAAATCTTTGAGAAAACGACTTACTTAGAGGGTCTGAGAAATATCTACAGAGAAACGGCGAAAGCTGTAAATGAGAAATATGGAAGTAAGGGAATAACTCCGCACTTTGCCCGAAAACTTCATGCTAGCCTACTGATAGACGCTGATGTTCCTTTAGAGATGGTTGCAGGAGACAAGCCCTTTGGAATCATGGGAGTAGGATGGGAAGACCTTACAACACTGAAGAAGTATTATCTAGCCTTCCGAAAAGCCAAGATAGAAGAGAATCGCCAAAAAGCCCAAAAGCTCAACATCTAAACTTTCCAACTTCCCTTTTTTTCTAGTTTCCAAATCTGTAGTATTGTTCGACAAGACTTAAATCTAACATATTCAAATAGAGAGAGAAGATACTGGTGAAGTATTTGACAGAATCTATATTTGGAGAAAATCTCATATTTGATAAACCTCCCCATAACCCTAAAGGATGGTATGTCAAAAAAGCAAAAGACTACATTCAGCAATTTCTCAAAGCAATCAAAGACGGAACATGCACAACAGGCATGGCGAAAGTTCCTCTGAAAAACCCTAGCACTAGCAAAAATGAAAAAATGAGACTATACAACGCCATCAAATCCCTGAGAAGACGAAACATAGCTCCTGTAGACGTTTCAATCATTGAAGACGATCTATGGCTACTCTATGAGGGCTAGTTTACTGCACTCATCACACATAATTCATAGTAAATGAGTCGAGAACGCAATCTGCCACTTGCTGTAAGCTCAAGACGAAACATACCATGTTGGAGAGTTTCAAAGTAATCGCTTAAATCGAGAATCAAATCGTCTTCCCCTGTAGTTATGACACCAAAATCCTTTAACAGGTTGTCCTCTGGGTCATAAAGTTTTGCACTAAGCGTTCTTCCCGTGATAGCTTCCTCGTAGATGCTGTATTCTATTGGATGCGTGTGGTTGGGAATAGTAACACTGTGGTCATGCGCTCCTTGAGCTAAATAACAGGCATCCATAAATGTTTCAATCAAATAACCGCTATCGTGACCGATAATAGTTTCAACCAAAATTTTGTTGCCGTATATCTTAGTGTTTTCTGTAGTGGTTTCGGTTGTTCCTCCTCCTGAACTTGCTCCTTTGCTGTATGCCCTGAATTTTTCAGCGTAGATGTGGAGCTTCAAAAGTTTGATGTTCAATGTTTCATCGGGAATCCAAATATAGCTTGTGTAGCCGTGAGTGGCATCTAGGTTTTCTGCATCCTGCCACGTGTTTTTGATGTTAACGCCTACAACAGGCAGGGAAGTAGTGTAGTAGATGCAACCCTGAGCGTAGTATTCGCTCAGAACCCTTGTCGGAGGGCTAGTCTGCGTGCAGTAGCCTCTTTTATAGAAGGAACATTTTTTGCATGATTTGAGCTTCAGAGCTTCAGGCTTACCTCTAAAGAATTTTTCTACTTCACTCGCAAACCGTTCAAGACCATCAAAGAAGCTCATGTTCCTCAACCAGTCACCACAACAGACGTTGACGTAGTATAGTAGATACAACCCTGAGCGTAATATTCACTCAGAACCTTTGTATGAGGGCTAGTTTTAATGCAATAACCCTTCTCCCAAAAATAACAGTTCTTACATGACCTGAGTTTAGTAAACTCTTCAGGCTTCAGAGTCCTCAGCAAATCAGAAACAAAACGATCAAGACTATCAAAAAAACTCATTCTTGTGATGTAACCATCCTTACTATTACAGTAACAGAAGTGCTTGCTTGGTCTGTTTTAGCCGCAACACTAAGTTGCTTGATCGACTTGTTATTAGTCATGTTTCTTAGACCGTAAGCATCCCAATAAGCCGCTCCTGCAGAAGTTTTGATAGATGTATGCTCAGTAGTAGAGTCATCATCATAAGTTACTGTGAGTCTTACCGTAATCGTATCGCCGTTAAAAGTTCCTCCCCATACACAGCCAAAATTGTAAGGATTAAGAAGGATACGAGAAAAACCAGAACTAGGATCAATCACAGTCTCCGCACCATAGGTGTCACTCAACCCTACCTCTACTGAACTTGCGTTATCAGTTCTTGTGCGTTTATACCGATGTAATGGATATTCACTCATTTTAAACCACCGTCCCAATAATATGAGCCGCTTCAGAATGTGATCCTGTTTTCTTTAGAGCCGCCGTTGCACAGTCCCTGCCATTAATGAAGCCGAAAATGTTATAGTCTGCTTTTCCAGCAACCTCGTTAATTCCATATCTAGGCTTTTCGGTTTTTCCCTCGTTATTGATAAGTATGTTACTGAAAATGTTGTCAGTATTAATATCGGCAGCCCCTGAACTTGAAGTGTTTAAGTGGATTCCATCGTATGTGTTGGTTTCGGTCAAACCTATATCAGTTATGAGAATGTCAGAGAAAATGCATCGTCTAAAACCATAATTGGCGTTCTCATGGTAAATTCCGTGTTGACTAATCTCGTCCATGCGAATATTATGGAAGAAATCTTCATATCCGCCTACATTAACAAAAATTCCTGTTCTACCACCACCTAAATATAGGTCGTTGAAATGGTTGCCTCCGCTATTGTTAATGTAAACACAATGCCGTCTAGCATTACCAGTTATTCGACTAAAGAAACAATCCCAACTGAAGTCAATGTATAGCATACTAGCATCCAGTATGTCACCCCAATCATCAGCCACTCTAAGCCTTGCGTCATACACCTTCACCAAATTTGCATATTTTTGGTAGATACCATGACCTCTTGTTCTCCTTAGGTCAACATGTCTAATGTTCCAACGTGCATGTGTTAGCTCCCCAAAAACAATTTCAAACCCTGAACATTTCAATGGGTCTGTTTCGGTTTGACCTGCACGGTTGCCACTCCAATTTCCGCCTATAATATCAACCCATTGACCTACAGAACCGTCGGGTTTAGTCACCTCGGCAGTTGACCCGTTTTTTATAATAGGTTTATTTACGCCATCAGCAAGAGTAACAGACCCCTGTAATTCTAAAGCCGTCAATGGATAAAGGTCTATACATCCACCGTTTCCACTAGGAAAATCGAAGTTTGGAAAGTTACCTTTCAGCAAAACTTTTTGTTGGTGTCCGTCTGTTAATCTACTAGCATCGAGACTGTCTAAAGCCTCTTTAATGGCTAGTTCGGGGTAGCCTGTTCCATATTTTTTGACTTTGCTTCTTCCATCCGTTACATGAAAGAAACCGCTATAGTTTTCAACGATAATTTTAGGCGAAATGTAGCCTGATGTCCCCTTTGTCATACTCATTTTTACTTCATCCCACAAGCATAGACTTCAGGCTCTACAGAAGAGGCAGAGCTTTTGACCCATACACGATAAAAAGCCCAAATTCCATCATCCCATTCAAAGGCTCTCTTATTTGCAGGTGTGATAGTTGATTCAGCACAGATTTCATGCCATTGAGATGGGTTAATGCAGGCTTCGATCTTATAGAGAAGATTGTTGGTGCCGTCTAGGTTAGCTATGCTGAAGAGCTTTTGCTTGTAGAATCGAGCATCAAAGATTTTAGAAACTGTGTAGGTTGTTCCTACCTTCGTTCCTTTCTCCCATAATCTACGTCTTTTCCAAAGGTTGTGACCTGATTTAGTGGCTTCTTCAGTGTCAAATCTAGGGTCTAGCCTAATCTCTACTTCACTCTTGTTTCTCTGATTGAATTGTCCTCTATCGTATGGTTTTCTTTCACTCATCAGCTTGCTCCTCCGATTGCTTTTTTGAAGGCTGTAGTAGTTGCTTTCCATGCTGCGTTAGGAGATCGTTTCTTGACTCTCCTCTGATACAGGTAGTATGGGCTTACTGCCTGCAAGATCATGTCTGTTAGTGATGCAGGCTTGTTTTTCTTCTTCTTTTTTCTGTGTCTTTTCTTCACTTTCGGCAAAACAGTAATCCTCCAAGACCTACAGATAACAAAATAGCTGCTATGAACTCGTGACAGTCAATGTCAGAGACTTCAATCAGCACACCTTTTGTTATATATTGATGAACCAAAACTAGGATTCCTCCAACGATCAGAAGAGCGGCTATGATTTTCCTACCCATTTTCTTTTTTCTCCTTTTTAGGCTCTACGACCTTCTCAGGTTCTACGGTCTTCTTAGGCTCTACGACAGGAACGGGAAGTTTCTTTCGTCTAGTAGCTACCCGATCTAAGGCTTTGGCGTGATCGGGGCAGACGTAGATCACTTCAACTGCTTTTTTGTTGCAGTAGCTACATTTTTTAGAGCCTTTCTTCATTGCTTTTTAGCCTCTTCTTCCGTTTTGTCTCCTTTGAGCAAATTCCAAAAGTATGACGCTGAAAGATACATACCTGCGATTAGGAGAAGCCCTAAGGCTACCCAAAACCAGTTTCTGCCTAGCCATAATGAGGCGATCTGAGCTTTAGTTAAAATTGGGTCTTCGCTCATGCTGATTCACCTAAAACTTTGATTGGTGCTGTCAGAAAAGAGACATCACCTTTGAATATGTAAACTGCTTCTCCTTTTGCATCAAGCATTATGTAAGGGATTACGTTAGGATCAAACATCGGCAACCATTTATTTTCATGCATATAGTATGGTATTGCTTGGCTGTGTGGTTTGCCTCCGCTTATCGTCAAAGTGTATTCGTATAATGGAGCAACACTGGGCACTCCTTTAAATGTGAAAGGTAGTTCTCCTTTTTTTGGGGGAATTACAGCCTCTTCTTTGGCTGGAAGAACTTCAATTCTGTTTGCTCTTCCCTGTTCTCCGATCAGTGTAGGGTCAACAATATCAATTATGGGAAGAGCCTCTATCTCCTCTATGGGAGCTATGGTTTCAGTTTTCTCAGGTAGAGGAGTTTCAGTCTCCTTAGGCTCTAAGGGTTTAGGAGGCTCTTTTGTTTCAGGAACGAGAGACTCCACTAACTCGATTCCCAAGAATTCAGAGATTTGGTTCCATAGATCAGTTAAGAATCCCATTTTTAGATCAATGCCCTCCTTACGTCTTCGACAAGTTTCTCGAAAGAGAATGGTGTTGGAGGAACTACTCCGTTACGCTGTAAGGCTTGGACGCTATCCCAGAGGTCTTTGATGTCTATGGTGTGACCGTCTACGATGTTGGTTGCTTCTTTTATTCGTGTGTCTAATGTGTTCATTTTGTCGGTAAAGTTTTTTATCTGTGTTTTCAGGTAGCCTATGCTCCAGTTTGCATCAGTTATCGCTTTATTTACATCTCGGATTTTGGTGTCGAAGTCGCTGATTGCAGCATCAATTTTTGTTCGTGCATCCTTGACCTGTGTATTCAGAGAGGTTACGCTTCTGTCTAGATTAACAACGTCTGCTAGAGCCTCATTTATGCTGACTTGAGCGTCTCTGATTGTGGCTTCTGCCGTTCTAATTTTGGCTAGTGCATCGTTGATTGCAGGAACAACTTCATTGTTGATCTGGTTTTTTAGGGGATTAATCAGGTTGTTGTTGATGTAGGCTTTTGCTTCATCAACTTTTTCTTTGATCTGACCAAGAACACCGTTGATTTGCCCTTCCAACACTTCAAAGCTTTTGCAGGCTTGTAATGCCCAATCGTCATAAACGTCTGTATATTTGCTAGCGTAGTGACCTCTGAAGAGACCTATGATGGCTTTTTGCATTTCCGTTAGAGGATACCAGTCGGGAATAAGAGCGTCTGCAAAGCTTGCTTTTCCTTCGCAGTCTAGCCAAAAGAGAGCTTCGCCTACAAGTCCGATCTGATGAACAACGTCCCTGAAAACTCCGTTATACCAGTCAGTGTGACGGGTTCGGTAGTTGCTTGGGGTTCTTTTTGTTATGTAGACCATCAGCTAAGCCTCAGGTTTTGGTTTTGGTGATTCATGTGCTTTGTTTAGCAGATAAAGATCGCTTGGAACAGAAACGCAGGCATAGACCAGAAGAGCAAAAAAGAATCGTTCAGGGCTTGCTTCAATACCTGCGATTGAGAAGGTAGCTAGAAACACTCCTATGTTTTTTATTGCCTGAATGATGCCGAGTGTGGTTACTTTCAATCTTCAGCCCTTCTACAGGTTGAAGATTGGAACAAGAACCAGCAGAACTAAGGCTACGACTTTGCTTAGGAAAGCTCCTAAGAATGGTTTCCAAAGCAAAAGCACGGCTGCAAGAATGGCGATTGCGATTCCGATTACGCCGATAGAGCCGCTTGACTCTACGATCTTCCAGTGCTTTTCCCTTATTCTGCTGAGTATTGTTTTCAGGGTCAACTTTATTCCTCCTATAGACAATACCTCTCTAAAACTCTCAAGCCTGCGTTTGTTGCGGCAGTTGGGATGTTCAACTGGCTAGTCAAAGATGTGTATTTGGCTGTAGGCAAGCCTGCGGGGAATTCTACAGCTACGAAGCCAGTTGGCAGGGCGTTTTGATATTCTACTTGGTCTTGCTGTTTCAGGTGGTCAATTCTTGTTTCGTTGAAGATGCGTTTCTCTCCCTCTTTGGTTCGAGCTATCACTCTGAGCTTGTCATATTCTGTATCTGAGAGGGTTCCGTCATCGTCTATTGTGTAGAGGTAGCCGAAGACGTTGTAGGCTCTTTCATGGTCGTAGTCCATCCATCCTGTGTCAGTGCCGTATTTCTTCCATCGGAGGTATTTTTCGATGAGCAAAGCCCAATCGCCTGAGATTTCCCTTCCTGCCGATTCAAAGAGAGTAACGTTGAGGTAGTGAAACATGGTTGCGGCAGGAGCGGAGTCTTTCAGTCTGAGAAGGATGCTAGAGAAGAGCCATGCAGGAAGTGGCTTAGCTTTCGGGATTTTTGGGTCTGTGAAGTAGAGCATGTAGTAGCCTGTGGACATGACGTTCTTGTTCATTATGGAGACTGCTTTGCACATATCGCCAGTCATTTCTTTGACGTAGTTGTTGCCGTTCAGAATGAGGCTTATGTCAGTTAGATCGTCTGCAAGAACTGCGTCTGCTGAGGCTACTTCTTCGCCTATAGAAATCAGCATTCCATGTATGAAGTGATCTGTTGGAATGGGAATGTCAATAGTTTGAGCGGTTGCGGCAACGTCAGTTTTCACTTCTGCACATGCAGGTCTGGGCATAAGCTCTTCAGGTTCAATAGCTTTCTGTTTTTGGAGAGTGAACAGCGACATTTTCAAAAGTCCTTTAATTAATTAGAGCAGTCCAAAAAGAATATAAACAAAGTGTGCGCATAGGCACATATGCAAGAAGTAAGGTTTTGGGTAAACGACAAACAACACAAAGAGGCAATTAGCAAACTTGGAGACAAAGCTGAACTTTACGGTTTTGCGAAGGACGCTTTTTTATCGAAGTTGAAGGGTGTGAAGGAAGTGAAAAAAGAGGTCTGGTATGTATGCCCGAATCCACTGTGCAAGGTTGAATGTAGACGGTTTGTCAGGGCAGAGATTGAGAAGGGAACGGGGAAGTTAATTCCGATCTGTGAGTCTTGTGGAAGAGGGTTAGTTAGGAGGGTTGAGAGGGTTGCCAACTAAAACTGATTTGGTGAAGGCGAAGCTTAACAAGAATCCGAGTCCTGACCCTGAAACGATCAAGGCATGGGCTAAGGAACTTGATTGCTCGGTTGCTCTAGTTTACAAGTGGATACGGAGGATGCCTGAAGGTCAACGTGAAACCTTTGAAGCAGGTGAGCCTGTGTTCAATGTAGATGAAGAATCTGAGGAGATCATTGAAGAACCTCAAGGCGAAGAGGCTTCTGAAGTTCCAAGCTTTGACGAAGAGCCTTCTGAGGTTGCAGAGGAGGAAGTTTCTGAGGAGATTGTGATCGGGGAGGATGTTTTAGAGGAAGAGGAGCGAAAGCTCAGAGACATCGCAGGAAGGGCAATCGTCAGAATCTTTGATGTGCTCTTCAGCGAGTTGCTAGACCTTACGAAAATAGGTTTGACAAAGCAGGAGAGTGACGACACCAACTTTTTGAGTATGCTTATGGTTGCGAAGTATCTGAAGGTTGAAATCAGAGAATATTTGCTAGAGTTCACTTGCAGCCTTCATTTTGGAAGCTTAGGGTTGAAGGTGTTGGTTGCATGGCTAAAGAAACGCAGTGAAGAGAAGGAAAAGGAGAAAGAGAAGCCAGTGCGGAAAACGGAAAAAAAGGAAGAGCCTGAAGGGGAGATCGCAGCTCCTGTAAGTGAGGAATCCGTAGAGGAACCTACTGAAAGAGTGCCGATGTGTGTAGCCTGCAAGAAACAGCCTGTTGCGGAAGGCTCCAAAGCGGGTTTATGTGTTCAGTGTCAGAAGAAAGCTCAGACGGCTTACATAAAAAAGGTTACAGGAGGGAAGTTGTAGAATGGAGAAACTTAGAAAGGCAGGAGAGAAGATCAGAAAGAAGGGAACTGAGGGAATCTTCGATTTTCTTGAGGAAGCACTAGGAAGTATTGACGCTTTCGATCAGGTTGCTACGCTACTGAAAACGGTTGTTCCGATGAAGGCAGAGATCACGGTCAAGGGCAAGAAGACTGTAG
>JABUBK010000184.1_pt1 | contig 13416 bp, 17 predicted proteins | sample 7332671 | NCBI WGS metagenome assembly JABUBK01 (sample SAMN07256342, study PRJNA390944) | subsurface metagenome | isolation source: Methane hydrate marine sediment | place: Pacific Ocean: Eastern North Pacific, ODP site 1244 | collected 2002
ATAAACAAGATTCGTCAAATCATCGAGAAAAGGGAAAAAATTGAAGGGGATCTTAGAAAAGATGTCACCTTTAATATAAAGAGGCTGATTGATATCGGCAGTTATCGAGGATTGAGACATAGGAGAAAATTGCCTGCGAGAGGGCAGAGAACAAAGACCAATGCTCGAACAAGGAAAGGCCCTCGAGGCCACTCAATAAAAAGACTCAAGGCTAAGTAGAGGGAGATTTAGATGCCAAAACCCAGGAAAAAAGCAAGAAAGAAAAAGGTAAGGAAAGACATTGGTTTTGGTGTGGCTTATATTCAGTCCACATTTAACAATACCATAATTACGATAACGGATCAGCAGGGAAGCACGGTTTGTTGGGCAAGCGCTGGTACCGTTGGGTTTAAAGGAGCCCGGAAAGGGACGCCTTTTGCAGCTCAATTAGCTGCGAAAGAAGCTTCAGTAAAGGCAAAAGAATTCGGAGTAAGGTATGTTGATGTTAGGATTAAAGGACCAGGTGCGGGAAGAGAGTCAGCGATCCGTGCCTTGCAAGCCCAAGGTTTAGAAATAAAATCCATAAGAGATATTACTCCTATTCCTCATAACGGCTGTCGCGTCCGGAAAAGAAGAAGAGTTTAAAATGTCGATCTAAGGAGAGAGTAATGGCAAGATACAGCGAATCTGTTTGTAGACTCTGTCGAGCAGAGAAGGTGAAACTTTTTCTAAAGGGAAGTAAGTGTTTGAGAGAAAAATGTCCAATAGAGAGAAGACCATACCCTCCAGGTGAACATGGAAGAATGAGGAGAAGAATCTTAGGATATGGTATTCAGCTCAGGGAGAAGCAAAAGCTGAAAAGATATTATAGCATGTCTGAAAGGCAGTTTCTGCTGTTCTTCCAAAGAGCAGAAAGAAAAAAAGGCATTACAGGAGAAAATCTTTTAACTATGCTTGAGCGAAGGTTGGATAATGTTGTTTTTTTAGTAGGATTCTCTCATTCTCGAAGTCATGCGCGCCAGTTAGTGACTCACGGTCATTTTCGATTGAATGGACGGAAAGCTGACATTCCATCTCTTTTAGTGAGTAAGGGAGATGTTATATCTTTTCGAGAAAAATCAGCTGAACATGAGGAGTTAAAAGCTATTTTCGAGCTTAATAAAAACAAAGCTGTTCCTGGTTGGTTAGAAATGGATAGAGAAAAGATGGAGGCAAAAGTTCTCTCTTTTCCAACCAGAGAAGATGTGACCACCCCTGTGGAAGAGCATTTAGTTGTTGAGCTTTACTCCAAATAGAATGTTTTTTTAAGCAACTGGGAACATAGAAAGCTTAAATCTTTGTTGCCTGAGTGATGGAAGTCGGTAAAAAAGAGAAAGAAAAGGAGGCATTATGATAGAAACAGGATTTCAGAGGCCCAAATATCTTGAATGTGATTATGATACTTTAACAGATAAATATGGACAGTTTTCTGCTCAGCCTTTCGAAAGAGGTTACAGCATTACAGTAGGGAATGCTTTACGAAGAATTCTTCTTTCTTCTATAACAGGAGCGGCTATAACAAACGTCCGGATTCAAGGTGTTCTTCATGAGTTTTCCACTCTTCCTGGAGTGGTAGAAGATGTGACAGATGTCATCCTCAATTTGAAAAGTATTCCTTTAAAACTTATGGGCAATGAACCGAAAACAATGAGTCTGAAAAAAGAAGGTCCTGCCGAAGCAAAAGCATCTGATATCGTCCATGATTCAGATATCGAAATTCTTGATCCAGATATTCATATTGCTTCTCTAGATAAAGATGGGAAATTGGATGTAGAAATGATTGTTAGGAACAGCAGGGGATATATTTCTGCTGATAAAAATTTCGATGAGACGCTAAGTGTAGATTTTATTCCGATTGACTCTTCTCACTCCCCTGTAAAAAAGGTGAACTATAATGTTGAGCCAGCAAGGGTTGGCAAAATGATTGAGTATGAAAATTTAACCATGGAAATCTGGACAACTGGGGCCCTTACTCCCCAGGATGCCATAGCTCAGGCATCGAAGATACTGAGAGATCATTTAGTTATTTTCCTTAATATTGTCGATGAGCCTTTAAAAAGAGAACAAGCTCCCGTAAAGAAAGAGGTTCCTTATATCTCTCAGTTAGATATTTTGTCAAAAACTATAGATCATCTTGAACTTTCTGTCAGGTCAAACAATTGTTTGAGAGCTGCTGGAATCGAAAAGATCTATGAATTGGTTCTAAAGACAGAAGATGACCTATTGAAGACCAAGAATTTTGGCCGAAAATCATTGACTGAGATCAAGGACACCCTCCAACAATTAGGCTTAGGCTTAAATTTGGAACTTCATCCTAAATTAGTAGAGCAAATAGAAGGAAAGAAAGAAGGAGAAGAAGGAGCCAGTGAATGAGACACCGTGTCAGTGGGAAAAAATTAAGACGAAACACAGCTCACAGGCGAGCACTGTTGCGTAACCTTGTAACTTCTCTTTTGGAGCGAGAAAGGGTGAGGACTACTTTGGCTAAGGCGAAGGCAACAAGACCTCTTACCGAAAAAATGATTACCTTAGCCAAGAAAGATACTCTTCACACCAGACGGTTGGCTTTAAGATTCATTTTTAAAAAAGATATTGTCAAGAAGCTTTTTGAGGAAATTGGACCTCGCTTTAGCGAAAGGCCAGGTGGGTATACAAGGATAGTGAAGATCGGTCCCCGAGCAGGAGATGGAGCAGAGATGGCAATGATCGAACTTGTCGGCTCAGAATTTAAAAAGAAGAAAAAGAAAAAGGAAAAAGCAAAAGCAAAAGCCAAGAAATAAAGGGAAGCATCTCCAATTCCGTGATATATTGAAATTATAAGACAGGTTTTTGGTAATGGCTTCGCTCCCAATCAGATTTTTAACGCCATTCTTCATAAAAAAATTTATGCTTTATGATTTTTAAATCTGCAATTTTATAAGCCCGCTCGGGGAGCGGGCCCTGGACTTTGGCACTTTACTATAAATTGTATTCTACCATCATTGTGATTTTATTTTAATCAAAGGTTTTTCTTGACATATTCGCCTCTTTATGATAACTAGTTAAAAGACTAGATATTAAGGAGGTCTTTCATGGGTTTCCCTACCAAAGTTCAGTTAATCAAAAGAAAAAAAAGCCAGCAATGGTACATCAATTTCCCAGCTGCTGTAGCCAAAGCCATGGAGTTCCAGCAAGGAGAAGTGGTCGAATGGAGCATCGAAAATAAAGCCTTACTGGTCCTTAAGAGGACTCAGATTCCTGATTCTCCGCTTAAAAAAAAACCGAACAACCACTCCTAAATAATATCCAACAGTTCTTCGAAAAATGCCAAACCGCTTTCAAGCAGCGAAGATCGTGGGAAAGGGCAAAAAGGATCATCCTGAGCCAACTGGTCTGTCTGGGACGGCACACAGTGACTGGTCTCATTTGTACCTCCGGCCATCAATTCAATGACTGGTCTGCCGATTACCGACTATTGTCAAGTGAGCGATTCGAGCAGGAAATAATTTTCCAGATATTGCAAAAGGAACTGGCAAAGCAACTTTCCCCAGGAGATCCTTTTGTTGCAGCCATGGATGATTCCATCTTGAGGAAAAGAGGTAACAAAACCCCTGGAGTGGCGTGGCATCGTGATCCCACCGGCCCACCCTTTCACCTCAACTTGATCCGCGGACAGCGTATCCTCCAAATCTCTGCTGCTATCCCCTCTGGCACTGGAGCGGCTCGTATGATCCCTATTGATTTTGTGCAAGCTCCAAAGCCCAAAAAACCTAGACCCAAAGCATCAATCCAACTATGGGAAGAATATGAAGAAATGAAACACAAGCTTAATATAGCAAAAGTTGGGGCAGAACGTGTCTGTAAACTTCGTAACCACCTCGATCAAAATGAAGAGACAAAAAACAGAGATCTCTGGATGGTCGTAGACGGCAGGTTTACAAACAGACGGGTTATCCAGAATCTGCCGGAGAGAACCGTGCTTATCGGTCGTATCCGTGGTGACGCCAAGTTATACCATCCACCCACAAACACAGATCAGCCTCAAGCAGCCGGGAGGAAAAAGAGTTACGGCCAGCGTGCACCAACCCCAGAAGAGCTGAGAAAGGATGGCAAGGTCCCCTGGCAAACAGTCCCTGCCTTCGCCACTGGTAAGCTCCATAACTTCAAAGTCAAGACCATGGAGCCGCTGCTGTGGAGAACCGCCGGTGCCGACCGCCCCCTCCTCCTCATCGTCATTGCTCCTCTTGCATACAAACTGCGAAAGAATAGCAGATTGCTCTACAGAAAACCAGCTTACCTTATCTGCACCAACCCTGACCTGCCCCTTGACAAAATCATCCAGGCCTACATCTGGCGGTGGGACATTGAAGTCAACATTAGAGATGAAAAACAACTGATTGGAGTGGGCGAGGCTCAGGTCCATTCAAAGTCATCGGTAGAAAAAGCACCTGCCCTTGCTGTTGCTGCTTATAGTATCCTACTGCTCGCTGCATATAACACCTATCCAAATAATACTTACAACCTTGCCATCCCACCACCCAAATGGAGGCAAGAAACCAAAAAAGACCGGCCATCAACTCAAGACCTCATCAACCATGTTAGATTCGAATTATGGGGACAAGCCATGGATAAAAACAATTTCTCAGGCTTTATGTCCCAGCCGACCAACGACATAAAGCCCCAGAAATCACTACCCAACCTCGCTTCCGCTACCCTATATGCAGCAGCGTAAGGGAGAAAAGTGAAATGGTATAAAAAGGATGTTATAATAAAGTGCCAAAGTCCAGAGCCCGCTCGGGGAGCGGGCCCTAAATTTATTATTGTTTGTGGGTAACCCAGAGTTTCTGTCCGGGATAAATTTTTGATCTTAAGGTAAGGCCGTTCAGGCGGAGTAGATAGTTAAGGTTCATTCTGAATTTTTTGGCGATATCAAAAGGAGTATCACCGGATTTCACCGTATAAACTGTCGCTCCCTTGGGTTTTCCTGATTGAATGATGAGTTTTTGACCTACACGTAAGACGTTGCTTTTAAGTTTATTTTCATTTTTAATGTTTTGCACAGTTGTATTGAAAGCATTAGCGATACGGTAAAGAGAGTCGCCACGTCTTACTATGTAAACAAGTTTTTCTCCTTCGACGATGAGTTTAGGTGCTGGCCTGGAAGCATAATATTTTCCTCGAACTGGAATTTTTAGCCTTTGTCCGAGTCTAATAAGATGAACACGTCGAAGACGATTCAGGCTGGCGATGGCTGAGACAGAAGTTCTGTAGCGCTGGGCAATTCTGGAGAGAGTCTCACCTCTCCGAACATAGTGAAGGATATAAGTGGCTTCAGGAGGAATCCAGCGAGGAGTGGAATTTATAGCAGCCATAGTTTTTTCGCTGTAGCCTATCGGGATTTTTATAAGATATTCATAGTCAGGTGTGGCATCATGACGGAGTTCTGGATTAAGAGAGGTTAACTCGTTTGCCTTCAATCCTAGAGTTTTGGAAAGAGTAGAAAGTTTAACAGGACGGTTGAAGGAAGTTGTTTCGTATTTTACCTGTGGATATGGACGAGGAGGATCGAAACCATATTTTTCGGGTTGATTGATGATAAGGAGAGCGGCAATTAAGCGGGGGACAAAACGGGCTGTTTCCCGAGGCAGCATGACATAAAGATCCCAGAAATTGTCAAGGTATTTTATACGCTGATAGCGAATTGTTCTTTGAACTCTAAATTCTCCACAGTTATAGGCGGCTAAAGCGGTTGTCCAATCACCGAAAAGAGAATGAAGTTCTTTCAGATACTTAATCGCAGCCTGAGTGGATTTTACAGGATCCATTCTTTCGTCGATCCAGCGATCTCTTTTTAAGCCGAAACGATACCCTGTTGAAGAAATAAACTGCCAGAGACCCAAAGCCCGTGCACGTGAGAGAGCTCTTACCTTAAACCAGCTTTCGATAAGAGGAAGCCACGATACTTGTTCAGGGAGTCCGGCCTTTTTCAGTTCTTCAAGAATCATCTCTCTGTAGAGGCCTGAACGTTTAAGGCCTTCTACGAAGAATTTTCTTTCGGAGGTCTGAAAATTCTTAATTTCTGCTTTAACATGTTTGTTTTCCTCAAGAGGAATTGTCTTAAGATTATCCCCAACCGTAATTAGGCGAGAGGCATAAATCTCTTGAATTCTTTGAGCGATGAGAAGTCTGAGGTCGTTTTTTTCCTGAACTAGTGGTGAATCCAGGGGGAGCTTTAATTTGAGGATTAAGCTGTAGGCTTCATCGAGTGCAGCCAGGGCAGTATCGAGATCCCCCTTTTCCCAAACAAGCAGGGCATCCTGGTAAGCATACAGAGCTTCTTCGAGGAGAACGGAAGGATCTTCTTTGATTTGGATGGAGAGATTATCTTGAAGAATAGCTGCGAGTTCTGATTGAACTTCTTCTAAAGGAACGGGAGATTCTTCTTTCTCAAGTTCCTGTGAAATCTGTGTTTCCTGAGATGATGGAGGAGGGCTTTCTTTAATCTTTATAGGAGTCTTATGAAGGGAAGAACAATTACAAAAAAAAATGATTGAAATAATAAAAAAGATTGAATGTCGATACTTATTATTTTTCATCTTTTACAATAAAGATAAATTTATAACATTTTGGGATACTAAGAGTCAATCTTTCCAGATGAAAGATAAAATGAGAATTTTAAAGGAATGGATATGCCTTCCTTATGTCAGTCGCTTAGGCGTTCATTATTATGATGAATCTTTTTTTCCTAGAAATGATTGTAAGAGGACATAGAAAAATAGAAATCATTCCCCTTTTTCTTACTTTTGCTTTGCCTTTCACGCTTTATGCTTTACGTTTCGCGTTTTACGTCTTGCTGTCTTTGAATGCCAGCTCCAGGCGGTATCGATGATGGTTTCGAGGCTGGAGTAGCGAAGTTTCCAGCCAAGGATTTTTTCTGCTTTTTCTTTAGAAGCAAGAAGCACAGGAACATCCCCTTTTCTCCTTGGCCTTTCTTTGTGGGGAACTTTTCTTCCCGTGATCTCCTCTGTTTTCTTGATCACTTCCAGAACAGAAGAGCCCTTGTTTGCTCCCAGATTGATGAATTCACTCTGGGGAGAAGCAAGAATTTTTTTGAGAGCAAGCACATGAGCTTTGGCCAAATCAGTGACATGAATGTAATCTCTAATGGCTGTTCCATCAGGAGTCGCAAAATCGGTCCCGTAAAGCTCAAAGCTCTTTTTCTTTCCAAGAAGAAAAAGAAGGATATTGGGGATGAGGTGGGTTTCAGGGTCATGCATCTCGCCTAATCTTCCTTCAGGGTCAGCTCCTGCCGCATTGAAATAGCGAAGAGAGATAAATTTCAATCCGTAAGCTTTTTTATAATCCTGGAGGATATTTTCGATAAAGAATTTTGTCTGTCCGTAGGGATTAAAAGGATTTAGTGGATGAGACTCAGGAATTGGAATTTTCTCGGGAATACCGTAGACAGCAGCGCTTGAAGAAAAAATGAAATTCTTAGCCCCGCTTTCCAGCATAGTCTCCAGGAGATTAAGGCTGCTTATCAGATTATGGGTGTAATATTTTTGGGGGTTCAGATAAGATTCTCCCACTTGGATAAGGGAGGCAAAATGGAGAACAGCCTCTATTTTTTTTGAGCTGAAGACTTTTTTAATGGATTTTTTATCCATCAGATCGCCTATAACGACCTCACCTCCCACGATGAGTTCTTTTTTACCTGTGGAAAAATTGTCGAAGATGACAACATCAAATCCTTCTCGGATGAGTTCTTTTACGGTGTGGGAGCCGATATATCCTGCCCCGCCGGCCACAAGTATTTTCATCGTGAGCGCTCCTTAATGATTTTTTTTGCTCGTTTTAGACCATCTTCTTTGGTCTCAAACTCGTTATCAAGCTGGAGTTGGTAAAGCTCTTTAAGAATTTTGCCCATACTAGGGCCAGGGGAAACACCCATTTTAATCAGGTCCCTTCCCATGATGATAGGCTTTATAGTTTCTTTGGAGACATTCAACTCTTTGAATTTCTCAAGAAGCCATCTGCCTTCTCTGTCTAGTCCTTGAATAGGCTTTTCTCTTCGTCCTGCACGGTCAGCCGCATCGAGGCATAACAGAAGATCGATTTCTCCGCTTATATCTGCTGCCAGCCTGTTGAAAGCCTTTTTGGTGATGACTTCTCGATTCTGCCATAGTTCCGAGACTCGATGATGGCATCTGATAAGAGAAGGAACCATCTTCCTCAAATTGTAACCATTCCAGGAGAAGATTCTGAACCGATTGAAAAATTTTTTTGTGATTTTTTCGCTGGCGACATCGTGGCCGTTGTTTGTGATGACCATTCTGCCCCTTTTAAACTCCCATTGGGCTGTGACAGGCTTCCCCACATCATGATAGAGAGCGGCTAAGAGGAGAGCGAGTTTTTTTTGCTGATTGAAGTTGAAAAAATCAGCCTCTTTATATTAAAGGTGACATCTTTTCTAAGATCCCCTTCAATTTTTTCCCTTTTCTCGATGATTTGACGAATCTTGTTTATCTCATTCTCACTTAGAGTTTTTACCTTCTTGTCTTTATCAATTTTGGCTTCTTCAAGGATCTTATTTGCTTTAGAACGTCCAATCCCATAAATGTAAGTTAACCCAACCTCAATCCTCTTTTCAGAGGGAAGTGTAACTCCTACTATTCTTGCCATTTTTACCTCATTTATCCCTGTCTTTGTTTATGCTTGGGATTAGAGCAGATAACTCTCAGAGTCCCTTTCCTTTTAATGATTCGACAGTTCCGACACATTTTTTTTATTGAAGCTCTAACCTTCATCCTCTTTATCCTTTATTTAAATCGATAAGTGATTCTTCCCTTGGTCAAATCATAAGGAGAGAGTTCCACTAACACCTTATCCCCTGGAAGAATGCGGATGAAATGCTTTCTCATTCTCCCTGAAATATGAGCTAAAATTCTATGTTTGTTGGCCAATTCCACCTGAAACATGGCATTAGGCAGCGTCTCAATCACAATCCCCTCTGTCTCGATGACATCTTCCTTAGGCATACTGGCTCTCCTTTAGATAAGACAAACTCTCTTTTTCATCTACCTCGCTTAATATTTCGATTCCCTTTTGTGTCAATGCTACCGTATGTTCAAAATGAGCAGATAGACTTCTATCTTTTGTGACAGCCGTCCAATTATCCGATAAAATTTCGACCTGCCAATCCCCTATTGCGATCATCGGCTCTATGGCTAAAACTAGACCCGGTTTTATTTTTGGCCCACGTCCAGGTTGTCCAAAATTAGGCACCTGTGGCTCTTCATGAAGAGAAAGACCTATCCCGTGACCCACAAAAGTTCGAATAATCGAAAATCCCTGGGACTCCACATAGCTCTGAATAGTAAAAGATATATCTGATATTCTTCTTCCCTCCTTCATCTGTCCGATCCCTTTATAAAAAGCCTGTCTAGCGGTGTCGATAAGCTTCTTTGCTTTTGGACTTATCTCTCCAACTGGATAAGTAACGGCTGCATCGCCATAATAACCATCGTAGATGACGCCAAAATCAAGGCTAAGGATATCTCCTTCCCGTAAAGTCCGAGAAGAAGGGATGCCATGAACGATTTCTTCATTGACAGAGGTGCAAAGAGAAGCAGGGTAACCACGGTAACCCTTAAAAGCCGGAATAGCATCCATCTCTTTGGATCTCATTTCTGCATACTCATCCAATTTTTTAGTCTGAACTCCTGGTTTTATCATCTTCTTTAACTCGGATAAAATCTTAGCCACAATTTGATTGCTCAACTTTATGGCGTGAATCTCCTCCCTGCTTTTACAAATAATCATCTTCTGGCTTCATCCTCCCTGAATTTGATTAATTGCTTATCTAGAACAGCGCAAATCCTTCCAAACACCGTATCTATTTCTCCTGTACCTTCAATCTTGTTATATACTTTCTTTTTCAGATAATGATTTATGAGCTTTTCTGTCTTTTCGTGATAGACCCGCAAACGCTCCTTGATGACTTCTGGATTATCATCTTCTCTGCGGATAAGTTGAGCCGCACAGACATCGCAAGTCCCCTGCCGCTTCGGCTTCCGTACCAAAAAGTTATATATGGATCCGCAACAAGGACAAATCCGCCGGGCTTGGAGCCGATTTATCAAAGCTCTCTCATCCATTTCAATATCAAAAACGAGTTCTTGGGAGTTCCCGTCTATCTCTTCCAAAGTCTGCGCCTGAACAATATTTCGCGGGAATCCATCTAATATATAGCCTTCTCTGCAGTCTACATTTTCGATCCTTTCTGTAATCATTTCGACAACAATCTCATCGCTTACGAGTTTTCCTTGATTCATGAAAACCTCTGCTTTCTTCCCTAAAGAAGTTCCTTCTTGAACAGCCTTGCGGAGAAGATCTCCAGTCGATATTTTAGGAAAACCGTATTTTTTTTTTATAAGATTTCCTTGTGTTCCTTTACCACAACCGGGAGGTCCCAATAGAATAATCCTCACCCTCTCCTTCCTCTTAGCCGTCCTCTCCTCATAAAGCCATCATAATGACGCATAACAAGTTGGGCCTCGATCTGCTGCATCGTATCCATAGCCACTCCGACTACAATAAGAATTGAAGTCCCACCAAAATAAAAATTAACATTCAATCCTTGAGTCAAAAACTTTGGTAAATTTGCCTCTAAAAAACTTCCAATCAACGGAAGAGTATGAACTTTAACTCCTGTAATCAAAAACTCGGGCAAAATAGCAACAGCAGCCAAATAAATAGCACCCACTAAAGTAATTCGTGAAAGGACGCCATCTATAAAATCGGAAGTGTTCCTCCCTGGTCTTATTCCTGGAATAAAGCCTCCGTATTTCCTCAAATTATCTGCAACATCCGAAGGATTAAAAATGATAGAAACATAAAAATAAGTGAAAAAGATGATAGCGGCAATATAAAGCAAACTATACAGAGGCATTCCTAAGGCAAACTGTTGGGCAATTGCCTGGAAAGCAGGAATCTTTATAAGCTGAGCTACTGTGGAAGGGATGGTTATCACAGAGGCAGCAAAAATTATAGGAATAACCCCTCCGGTGTTCACTCGTAGGGGAAGGTGGGTGCTTTGTCCTCCATAAATCTTTCTTCCGATGACTCTTTTAGCATAGGAGACCGGAATCCGCCTCTGTCCTCTCTCGACAAAGACGATTATTGCAACAACAGCCACCATTAAGATCATAAGAAAAATCACCCTTAGAGGAGACATATCTCCTGTTTTTAAACCGGATAAAACACTTTGAATTCCTCGTGGAAAATTAACCACAATGCCGGCAAAGATGATAAGAGAAATACCGTTTCCGATCCCTCGTGCAGATATTTGTTCTCCTAACCACATAATAAAAACCGTACCTGTGGTGAGAGTAAGGACTGTCAAAAATCTAAACCCCCAACCTGGGCTGGGTACAATAGGCGCTCCGCCAGGGCTTGTGAGTCGCTCTAAAAACATGCTGATACCAAAGGATTGGATGACACAAATAAGGAGTGTTCCATAACGTGTGTATTGAGTGATTTTTTTCCTGCCAAGTTCTCCCTCTTTTTTCAATCTTTCCAAGTAAGGCCAGACAACCTGAAGCAACTGGAGGATAATGGAGGCGCTGATATAAGGCATGATGCCCAAAGCAAAGACAGTCATTCGCGACATATTCTGGCCTGAAAAAAGATCAACAAAGCCCAGAATCGTTCCCTTCTGAACTTCCCAGAACTCAGCTAAAGCTGTAGCGCTTATCCCGGGATTAGGGATTTGAGCTCCGATTCGGTAAACGGCTAAAATGGCCAAAGTAAAAATAACCCTTTTTCTCAAGTCAGGGATGCTGAAAATATTTCTAATACTTCCTAGCATTATGGTTTTCCTATAATAATAGCTTTCCCCCCTACCTCTTCAATTTTCTTTTGGGCAGAACGAGAAAACTTATGGGCATGTATTGTCTTTGGAGAAAAAATATCTCCTCTCCCTAAAATTTTAACGAGCTCTCTATCATTTTTTATAAGGCCTGCTTCCCGCAGATCTTTTAGCTTCACTTCCTTTTTCTTTATTCTCTCTAATCTATTCAGGTTCACTTCTCGATATTCTTTTCTGAAAATATTGGTAAATCCCCTTTTTGGCACCCGGCGATGCAGGGGCATTTGGCCCCCTTCGAATCCCCTTTTGCTGGAATATCCACTTCTGGACTTTTGGCCTTTTGCACCGCGGCCAGCTGTCTTGCCGCGTCCTGAGCCCGGTCCGCGGCCAACTCTGCGTTTCTTCTTGCGGGAGTTTTTTGCAGGATGGAGATTGCTTAAATTCATTTCTTATCCACAACCTCCACACTCACCAGGTGTTGTATCTTTTTTACCATACCCCAAATCTCAGGACAATCTTTACGAATAACTTCCGAGTTAACTTTTCTTAAACCTAGCCCACTTACTACTTCTCTCTGTTTCTGAGGACGGCCAATGAGGCTTCTCACTAGCTTCACTTTCAATAACTTTTCCTCAGGAACTTTCTCTCTCTTGGCTGTCTCCATTTTTACTTTCTCTGTTTTCTTGGGTTGCTCTTTCTTTACTCCCATATCGTTTCCTTTGGTTTTCCTCTATCTTTTGAAACCCTATCTGGATTTTTTAGTCCCTCCAAAGCATTCATAGTGGCATGAGCTACGCTTATAGGATTATTGCTTCGGACAGATTTAGTCAAAATGTCCTTTATTCCAGCCAATTCCATAATTATTCTTACAGCTCCACCGGCAATGACCCCTGTTCCTTTCGATGCAGGACGGAGAATAACAACTCCCCCTCCAGCTTCTCCCTTGATGGCATGGGGAATAGTGGTCTCAGCCAAAGGCACCTCAATTAGCTTTTTTTTAGCATCTTCTACACCTTTGGCTATAGACTGAGGAACTTCTCGGGCTTTTCCTTTGCCAATTCCGACTAGTCCGCTTTCGTTTCCAACAGCTACTAAAGCTGAAAAGCTCAGGTTTTTTCCTCCTTTAACAACCTTTGTGACTCTCCGGATAGAAATAACCTGGTCTTTTAATTCTATTTCTTGTTCTTTGACTTCTTCCTCTTTATGTTCTTTCTCTACCACTCTGTTTCCTCCTTCTAAAACCTTCGCTCATGGACTAAAAAACAAGGCCTCCTTTTCTAATGGCTTCAGCTAACGCTTTTACACGACCATGATAAGGCGAAATTCCTCTATCAAATACCACCTTCTCGATCTTCTTTTGCTTTAATCTCTTTGCCAGTGTCTCACCCAAAATTTTAGAAGCTTCTGTATTTTTGTGGTTTTTATTTTTTTCTTTGAATTCTTTTTCTATAGTGGAAGCCGAAGCTAAAATTCTTCCATTCTCATCATCTATCACTTGGGTGTAAATATAACGATTGCTCTTGAAGATATAAATTCTTGGCCTCTCAGAA
>JABUBK010000185.1_pt1 | contig 13414 bp, 7 predicted proteins | sample 7332671 | NCBI WGS metagenome assembly JABUBK01 (sample SAMN07256342, study PRJNA390944) | subsurface metagenome | isolation source: Methane hydrate marine sediment | place: Pacific Ocean: Eastern North Pacific, ODP site 1244 | collected 2002
AAATAGATAGACTTTCGGGGAAAAGGAAGCGTAGTTGGTTTATAACTCAAGCTGTAAGAAAAGAGATACAACGCTTAAATTTTCTTAAGGCTGTAAAGGAGACAGCGGGGGCCTGGCAAGATAAAGACCATCCTGAATTTAAAAACTAAAGTAGCCCCTATAGGCATTCCTCCTGCCAGAGGCTTGGCCAGAGTCATTATGTCGGGCTCAATCCCGTAATGTTCATAAGCAAAGAGCTTTCCTGTTCTTCCCAGACCACACTGCACCTCATCCAGAATCAACAAAATCCCTTTTTCATCACACAACTGGCGCAATCCTTTAAGGAAATCTTGGCAGGCAACATTGAGCCCTCCTTCTCCCTGGACAGGCTCCACCATTATGGCGCAGGTTTCATCAGAAATAGAGCTTCTGACTGATTTTAGGTCATCAAAAGGAGCATATCTGAATCCAGGAGTAAAGGGCCCAAAACCGTGCTGGTATTTGGTCTGGCCAGTGGCTTTTAGGGTAGTGATTGTTCTTCCATGGAATGAATCCTTCATAGTAATTATCTCGTACGGCTTACCATTTTGCTTACTGCCAAACTTGCGAGCTAATTTTATAGCTGCCTCATTAGCCTCAGCGCCAGAGTTTGAAAAGAAAACCTTGTCTGCAAAGGAGATATCACACAAAGCCTTAGCTAGCTCTGCCTCAAGTTCAATATAATAAAGATTTGAACAATGAAAAAGTTTCTTAGTTTGGTAGTTAATAGCACCTACCACCTCGGGATGGCAGTGACCGATAGCATTCACTCCTATGCCCGAGATAAAATCAAGATATTCCTTGCCATCCTTGCCCCAAACTCTTACCCCTTCGCCTCTGTCTATCACCAGAGGAATACGAGAATAAGTATGCATAACGTACTTCTTATCAAGTTCCATAACCTCTTCTTCAGGGATAAATATTTCAAATATTCTATCTTCCATCTCCATTGATTGGATTCTCTGCTTTAGATTATCCTTGACTTTTTTTTCATAACCAGCATATGAATGTATAACATACCATTTTGGTTCCAATTTACATACCACCTTTTAAGGTTTTATTTTTTGTAAAAATATAATTAATTGTGTGAATAAGAAATCACATATACCTATAAAAAGTACAAAGATTAAGATAGTAGTAAGCGTAGTCAATGTATACGATATTAGAGAACTCCTGCTTGGCCAAGAAACCTTCTTTAATTCAAGCCAGACATTTTTAAAATATTTTGTAACCCTTTCCCAGATAGGTTTCTTTTTTTCAATTTTCCTCTTCCCAGGTTTCCCTTTTTTTGGTTTCTTTTTGTAGCTCTTGACTTTTGCTTTTTCCTTTGCTTCTTTTGTTTCTAATTTTCTTAATCTTCTTGAGATTTTCCTTTTTCCCATTTATTTAACCTTTAAAATATTTTTTAAATTGAGTATTTAACATAAAAAGCTTTATTTAAATTATTAATTAAATCACATAATAATATTTTTGAAAATTAAGTTTAATTCATATCATTTTTACATACTTTCACAGTTATTTTAACCCAAGAAAGCATATCTAAAGCCCTTCAATTTTGAAAATAATTAATTGGCAGGGCTGGAGGGATTCGAACCCCCAACAACCGGTTTTGGAGACCGGTGCTCTACCAGTTGGAGCTACAGCCCTACGATTATTTAGCTTAAATTTATTTTATCTTGTCTCCTTATGTATTGTATGTTTTTTACACCACTTACAGTATTTTTTTAGCTGTAATCTCTCAGGATTATTAGTTTTGTTTTTCGTAGTTGTATAATTTCTACGCTTACACTCAGTGCAAGCAAGTGTGATAATCTGTTTCAATATACCCTCTCTATAATTTTAGCAAATCTTAAACAAATCAAAAAATATTAACTTCATATAAGAAACATAAATAAATATCATTTAGAGCTTTGTGATATACTTTCAAAGACATATTAGTCGAGAAAGTATACCCAAAGCTGATATGTCTCATGTCAAGACTTGACACTTTGCTTAATTATCTCAGTTACACTACCAGCTCCAACAGTATGACCACCTTCTCTAATAGCAAATCTTAGACCCTTTTCCATTGCTATTGGCTGAATTAAATCAATTTGAAGTTCAACATTATCTCCTGGCATTACCATCTCAGTTCCTTCAGGAAGTGTAGTAACTCCTGTTACATCTGTAGTTCTGAAATAAAACTGTGGTCTATATCCTGAGAAAAATGGAGTATGTCTTCCACCTTCCTCTTTTGATAGAACATATATCTGGCTTTTAAATATTCTGTGTGGAGTTATTGTTCCAGGCTCAGCAACAACCATTCCCCTTTCTATCTCATCCCTTGCTACTCCTCTTAAGAGTACTCCTACGTTATCTCCAGCCTGTCCATAATCTAATATCTTTCTAAACATCTCAACGCCAGTTACCACTGTCTTTTTAATTTCACTTTTAAGTCCTATTATCTCTATAGAATCTCCTACCTTTATCTTTCCTCTCTCCACTCTACCAGTTGCTACAGTTCCCCTGCCTGTTATTGAGAATACATCCTCAACAGATAGCAAGAACGGTTTATCTGTTTCTCTTTTTGGAGTTGGTATGTAGTCATCTACTGAATCCATTAGCTTTATTATTGAAGAACAAGCTTCACAACTGTCTTTTCCACATCCACAGTTCATGGCTTTTAGTGCTGAACCAGATACAACTGGAATATCATCTCCAGGAAAATCATACTCAGATAGAAGTTCTCTTACCTCCATCTCAACTAATTCCAATATCTCTGGGTCATCAACCATGTCTACTTTATTTAGAAATACTACTATTGATGGAACTTCCACCTGTCTTGCTAAAAGTATATGTTCTCTTGTCTGGGGCATTGGACCATCTGCTGCAGATACCACTAGTATTGCTCCATCCATCTGAGCTGCTCCAGTTATCATGTTTTTAACATAGTCTGCATGTCCTGGACAGTCTATATGTGCATAATGTCTTTTTTCTGTTTCATATTCAACATGGCTTATTGAAATTGTTAGACCTCTTTCCCTTTCCTCTGGAGCATTATCTATTGAATAAAAATCCATTCTCTCCACATCTAGACCTCTTGAATTTAGACAATATGTTATTGCTGAAGTTAGGGTTGTTTTACCGTGATCTACATGACCTATTGTTCCAACATTGATATGTGGTTTTGTTCTTTCAAATTTCTTTTTTGCCATTATATTTTCCCCTTTTTAATAGATTGTTATTTACCTGCTTTCTAATCATTTTTAATAATTAAAAATTTAAGCTCTATTTTATAAACCTTTTGTTGATTTTATAATTTCCTTTGCTATCTTTTCAGGTACCTCGTTATATTTCAAAAATTCCATAGTAAAATTTACTCTTCCCTGCGTTTTTGATCGCAGTTCAGTTGCATAGCCAAACATTTGCGATAGAGGTGTATGTGCAGTAACAACTTTTAACCCCATTCTATCTTCCATATCTACTATATTTGCTCTCCTGGTATTTAAATCTGCAATTACATCACCTAAATACTGCTCTGGTAAAGTAATCTCCAATTTCATTATTGGTTCAAGTAATACCGGTCTTGCTTCTTCATAAGCTTTCTTAAATGTAATAGCTCCAGCTATCCTGAATGCTAAATTAGTAGAATCCACTTCATGATATGAACCATCAACCAATGTAGCAATTATGTCAACAATGGGATATCCTAAAAGCTGCCCACTCTCCATTGCCTCCTTTACTCCAGTTTCAATACTTGGAATAAATTCCCTGGGAATCCTTCCACCTTTTATTCTGTTTTTAAATGAAAATCCGCTTTCCCTTTGGTTTGGTTCAATTTTTAATTTAACATGACCATACTGACCCCTTCCACCACTCTGTTTAACAAACTTTCCCTCTGATACAGCTTCCAAAGTTATAGTTTCCTTATAATTAACTTGAGGTTTGCCTATATTTGCCCCAACTCCAAACTCTCTAAGTAATCTGTCAATTATAATTTCTAAATGTAATTCACCCATTCCAGATATAATAGTTTGACCAGACTCCTCATCTACATTTACTTTAAAAGTTGGGTCTTCATTGACTAATTTATTAAGAGATAATGAAAGTTTCTCCTGGTCAATTTTTGTTTTTGGCTCTATAGCAACTGAAACAACTGGTTCTGGAAACCTAATTGATTCCAAAATTATTGGATAATTGCAATCGCATAATGTGTCACCTGTAGTTGAATATTTTAAACCAACAACTGCAGCAATATCTCCGGTGGAAACTATTTTTAAATCCTCTCTCTTATTAGCATGCATTCTAACAATTCTTCCAAGTCTCTCACTCTTATTCTCATTTGAATTCAGTACAAATTTTCCAGCACTAATCTTTCCAGAATATACTCTAAAATATGAAAGATTCCCCATATAGGGATCTGTTTGAACCTTAAAAATTAATGCAGAAAAAGGTTTACTATCTAAACGCAATCGTGATTCTAATTTATTATTTTCTGGATTATTTCCCCAAACTTCTTCAACTTCAGCTGGTGATGGAAGATAATCTACGACTGCATCAAGTAAAGGTTGGACACCCTTATTTCTAAGTGCTGCACCACATAAAACTGGTACTACTTTTCCATTTATCGTATTTTTTCTTATAACTTCTTTTATTAAAGATGGTGAGATATTCTCAGTTTCAAGATATTTGACCATAAATTCTTCATCAAGCTCAGCTAGTGTTTCTAAGAGTTCGTTGTGTTTTTCAATTGAAATTTCAGTCAAATAAGAGGGAATTTCAACTTCATCCCATTTTGTTCCTATTTCATCCTTATAAATTAACGCCTTCATAGTAGTTAAATCCACTACTCCTATGAATTCTTCCTCTTTACCTATTGGTACTTGTAAGCTAATAGGATTTGTAAATAGTTTTTCTCTTATCATATTCACAACTTTAAAATAGTCAGTTCCAACTTTATCCATCTTATTAACAAATGCAATTTTCGGTATCTTATATTTATTAGATTGTTTCCATACTGTTTCAGATTGAGGTTCTACACCAGCAACAGAGTCGAATATAACAATAGCTCCATCTAACACCCTCAGTGATCTTTCTACTTCAACAGTAAAGTCCACGTGTCCGGGTGTGTCTATTATATTGATTTGATGATCCTTCCAATAGCACATAGTTGCAGCAGCTTGAATAGTTATCCCCCTTTCCTGTTCCTGTTTCATCCAATCCATAACTGCTGTACCCTCATCAACTTCTCCAATTTTATATGTTTTTTCTGTGTAATATAGAATTCTCTCAGTAGTAGTTGTTTTACCTGCATCAATATGTGCTATTATTCCTATATTTCTAACTCTTTCTAATTGAAATTGCTCCATATTGTTCAACCTTTTTTCAAGTAAATCAATCTTTTTATACATAACATATTACCATCTATAATGAGCAAATGCCTTATTTGCTTCAGCCATTTTATGAGTATTCTCTCTTTTCTTAACAGATAGTCCAATTCCATTTGCTGCATCTAACATCTCATTTGCAAGTTTTAATGACATTCCCTTTTCTTTGCGATCCCTGGCAAAATTTACTAACCATCTAAAAGCCAAGGATTCAGCTCTATGTGAAGGAACCTCTACTGGAACCTGATAAGTAGCTCCTCCGACTCTTCTTGGTCTTACCTCAAGAAAAGGTTTTACATTTTCTAATGCTTTAGTAAATACCTCAATTGGATCTTGGTTTGTTCTTTCTTTTAATATATCTAAAGTTTTATAAACTATATTCTCAGCAAGGCTCTTTTTCCCTTTTAACATTACTTTGTTAATCAGTTTGGTTACAAGTACATTTCCATATTTATAGTCTGGTGTTAATAGTCTCTTTTTAACTGGACCCTTTCTTGACATAATTCCTCCTACTTTATTCCCCAGGAGTTTTAGCTCCATACTTGGATCTTGCTTTTTTTCTTCCTTCTACTCCAGCACAATCAAGAGTATTCCTTATTACCTTATATCTTATACCTGGAAGATCTTTAACTCGTCCACCTCTTATCAGAACAATTGAGTGTTCTTGAAGATTATGCCCTTCTCCAGGAATATAAGCTGTTACTTCCATTCCATTTGTCAATCTTACTCTTGCAACTTTTCGCAATGCTGAATTAGGTTTTTTGGGTGTTATTGTCCAAACCCTAGTGCAAACCCCTCTTTTTTGAGGATTTCCCTGTAGAGCTGGTTTTTTCTTTTTCTTTTTAATTTTCTTTCTCTTTATTTTAACTAACTGACTTATAGTAGGCAAACTTTAAATACCTCCTGAATATATAAAATTTATATTTAAATACAAACCTTTATGCTAGCATTTATTTAAATTGTTGTCAATTATAAAAATTTTTTTAATTTTATAGTTTTTTTATTATATAAATTCTTTTATTTTAATTTAACAATTATAAAATGTTAAATATTTTGGTAGTGAAAAATATTTATTTCTAAACTTCGGGTTTATAGTCTATACAATTCAAGTATAAATTTTTAATCCATATTTTAAAATGATTTTATTGTAATATCCTCATTAGTAGATAATAGTGGTAACTTCTCTTGTTGAACCGTCTCAGGATATTGTATATCAACTCCTCTATATTTCCCCATTCCAGTTCCAGCTGGAATTAGTTTTCCTATTATTACATTTTCCTTTAACCCTAAAAGTGGGTCTACCCTATATTTTAACGAAGCATCTGTCAAAACTCTTGTTGTTTCCTGAAATGATGCAGCTGATAAGAAACTGTCAGTAGATAATGCAGCTTTTGTTATTCCCATCAATACCTGTCTTGCAGTAGCTGGCTTCTTCTTGTTAGCTATCATTTCATCATTCACTTTTTGAAAAGCAATTCTATTCACCAATAGACCCGGTAAAAAACCGGTATCTCCTGGATTTATTATGGCTACTTTTCTAAACATCTGTCTTACTATTATCTCAATGTGTTTATTATGTATTTCTACACCTTGAGATTTATAAACATTTTGAATCTCAGTTGCGAGATAGGTTTGTGTTGCCTTCACACCACTTACCTTTAAGATATCATGAGGACTTCTGGAACCATCAGTTAATTGCTGTCCTGCAACAACTTCTTCACCTTCATCAACTAATAATCTAGATCTGGGAGAAGTTGAATAATTATAATCTTTTCCTTTTTTATCAGTTACTGTGATTTTAATGTACTTTTCTGTTTCCATAGTAATTACAATGCCACTTATTTCTGAAATTATAGCTTGTCCTTTTGGTTTCCTTGCTTCAAAAAGTTCAACAACCCTGGGTAAACCAGCAGTTATATCCATGGCTTCATAAGCTTTCTCATGTTTACGAGCGTATTTTTTTCTCTTAGCAGTTTGTATCACTTTTGCAATGATATCTCTCTCTTTAACATCGACTTTAGTTGTTATCTCTATTTTTTCACCTCTGTGCATCATTACATCTACTAAATTACCATCTTCCATTTCTATTTGTAACATTAATCTTGCAGAAAGATGATCTATATTCTTAGAGAAAAATTCCTCTTCTTTAGCTCTCTTTGATTTTAAATCCCTTTTAGTCATCTTTAACCTACTTAAAACACCTTTGGGTACTATCAATTTACCATCAACAGGCGCCTTTATTGGTTTTTGAATATATGTACTCGCTACACCACCAGTATGAAAAGTGCGCATTGTTAATTGTGTTCCCGGTTCACCAATAGATTGAGCAGCAATTATTCCAACAGCTTCACCAATTTCTACTAATTTTCCAGTTGCCAAATCTTCACCATAACACATTCTACAAACTCCATGTTCAACCTTGCAATTTAATACAGATCTAACATTTACCATTTCTACATTAGATTCTATTAATCTTTTAATATGATCTTGCGTAACTAACTCCCTAGATTCCATAATTATTTCTCCTGTTGAAAGGTCGGCAACTGTTTTGGTACATATTCTACCTAATAAACTTGGATTTGGTTCTCCCTCTAATGTAAGAACATATACATCTATACCATCCTTAGTACCACAATCATGTTCTCTAACAATAACATCCTGGGCTACATCAACTAATCTTCTTGTTAAATATCCAGAATCAGCTGTTCGAAGTGCAGTATCAGCTAAACCCTGCCTAGCTCCATGTGTAGATAAGAAGTATTCAAGAACCGAAAGTCCCTCTCTAAAATTTGATTTGATTGGTTTATCAATAATCTCTCCTTTAGCATCTGCTACAAGACCCCTCATACCTGCTAACTGCCTTAACTGCTTAACATTGCCTCTAGCACCTGAATTTGCCATCATATAAACTGGATTAAACTTATCAAAATTTCTTTCCATCTCCTCACCAACTTCCTCTGTTGTTTTGGACCACTGTTGAATAACCCTATGAAGTCTTTCATCATTTGTTATTAAGCCTTTTTTGAAACTTGAGTTTATCTTTTCAACAATCCCTTCACTTTCCTTTAGAATTTTGGCTTTTGTTTTTGGAATTTGAAAATCATTTATTCCTATGCTTATTCCTTCTTCAGTTGCATGTGAGAATCCAAGTTTCTTTATCTCATCTAAAATTTCCATAACCAAATCATTTGAATATTTGTTAATTATTTCAGTTACAATTGTTGATAATTCCTTCTTATCAACTGGAGAATTTATATATGTATAATCATCAGGTAGTATAGAATTAAATATCACCCTTCCCAACGTTGTTTTTCTCATCTTATTTCTGAAATCTATTCTAATTGGAGCATGTAGTGATAATTTTCCAAACTCATGTGCGAGCAGAGCCTCATCTAAATTGCTGTAGAAATTACCTTCTCCTATTTGATCTTTCATCTCTGATGTTAAATGGTATATTCCTAAAACCATATCTCTAGTTGGTGCAACAAGTGGCTTACCCTGTGCTGGAGATAGAAGGTTGTTGTTTGATATAATGAGAATTCTCGACTCGGCTTGAGCTTCCTCAGAAATGGGAATATGTATAGCCATTTGATCACCATCAAAATCAGCATTAAAAGCAGTACAAACTAAAGGATGAATCTGAATTGCTTTTCCATCCACAAGTACTGGTATAAATGCTTGTATTCCCAAACGGTGCAGAGTTGGGGCTCTATTAAGTAATACTGGATGATCTTCTACTACTTTTTCAAGCACATCCCAGACGACTGGTTTTCCTTTCTCCACCATTCTTTTAGCGCTTTTTATATTTTGAGTATGACCTTCTTCCACAAGCACCTTCATTATAAAAGGTTTAAACAGTTCCAAAGCCATAACTTTTGGAACTCCACATTGATTTAATTTTAATTCTGGATTGATAACTATTACTGAACGACCAGAATAATCAACTCTCCTACCCAATAGATTTTGCCTAAATCTACCTTGTTTTCCCTTAAGCATGTCTGAAAGGGACTTCAATGGACGATTTCCAGGACCTACTACAGGTCTTCCCCTCCTTCCATTATCAAAAAGTGCATCAACAGCTTCCTGTAGCATCCTTTTTTCGTTATTAATTATTATTTCTGGTGCTCCAATATTTAAAAGCTTCTTCAATCTATTATTTCTATTTATAACTCTTCGATATAAGTCATTGAGATCAGATGTTGCAAATCTTCCACCATCTAATTGAACCATTGGTCTTAAATCTGGAGGAATAACAGGTATCACCTCTAATATAATATCCTCAGTGTTATTTTCTGTATCATTAAAAGCAGCAACTACTCTTAACCTTTTTATTGCACGACTTGTCTTTTGCCCCCTTGATTCTTTTATTATTTCTCTTAACTTTTTAGCCTCATAAGAACAATCTAATTTATGGAGCATTTCCCTCATTGCTTCAGCTCCCATACCACCTGAAAAATAGTCCCCATACATTTGTTTTATCTCCCTAAAAACTCTTTCATCATTAATTAGCTGCTTTTCCTCTAATTTTAAGAACGTTTCATATGCTTGTCCCGCTATTTCTATCTGTTCTTGAGTATATTGATAGTCTTCCTTAATATTTTTGTTTATCTCTTTCTCTAATTTTTTAAATTCTTCTCTCTCCTCATCAGTTAAGCTATCCAGACCTTCTCTCCCCTCGGGAAATCTATCAGTTATTATCGATCTCAGATCCTCAACTCTCTCTTTGTGATCCTCCATTAGCTGAGTTTTTCTCATCTCTAAAATATTTTTTATATCCTCTTCTTCCACCAGCTTTCTTTCCTTATCAATAGAAGTAATGATATAGGAAGCAAAATAAATAACCTTCTCTAGATCTTTTGGCGACATGTCAAGCAAATAACCCATTCTTGATGGAATACCTTTAAAAAACCATATGTGTGCAACAGGTGATGCAAGCTCTATATGTCCCATTCTTTCCCTTCTAACCTTTGACCTGGTAACTTCAACTCCACATCTTTCACAAATTATCCCCTTAAACCTTATCCTTTTGTACTTACCACAATAACATTCCCAATCTTTTGATGGTCCAAAGATCTTCTCACAGAAAAGTCCATCTTTCACTGGTTTTAGTGTGCGATAATTTATGGTCTCAGGTTTCTTTACTTCACCATTTGACCATGATCTTATCTGTTCTGGAGAAGCTATTCCAATTCTAATTGCATCAAAAAAATCGGCGCTTATCAAAAATTTACCTCCTATATTTTAGAAAGTTTTGTATCTTCTAATTTGTTTAATATTTCCTTTTCTTCCCTTTGTAGGGATATTCCTAATTCTTCAATTGTTTTGAACATATCCTCATCAACATCTTTAAACTCTATTTTCTCCCCTTTATCGGATAAGACTTCAACATTTAATCCTAAACTTTTAATCTCTTTTACAAGTACCTTAAAAGACTCTGGCACACCTGGTGTTTCAATTAATTCACCTTTAACTATTGCTTCATATGCTTTTACTCTTCCAAAAACATCATCAGATTTTATAGTTAACATTTCCTGAAGAGTATGTGCAGCACCATAAGCTTCAAGAGCCCATACTTCCATCTCGCCAAATCTTTGCCCTCCAAATTGAGCTTTTCCCCCTAATGGCTGTTGGGTCACTAAAGAATAAGGACCTGTTGATCGAGCATGAACTTTATCATCTACTAGATGGAGCAATTTCATTATATACATATATCCTACTGTAACTGTTTGTTTAAATCTTTTGCCAGTTCTTCCATCATATAACCAAGTTTTTCCGTTCATGGGTAAGTGTGCTTTTTCAAGAGTCTTTTTTATATCATCTTCTGTAGCACCCTTAAAGATTGGATTTGATATATAAACTGATCCATCCCCAGATCTTTTTACATTATCAGTATCCCATCCTACTTTAGCAGCCCATCCTAAATGTGTTTCCAGTATCTGCCCGACATTCATTCTTGATGGAACACCTAATGGATTCAGAACAACATCAATAGGAGTTCCATCTTCCATATATGGCATATCTTCTTCGGGAAGTATTATTGATATAACCCCTTTATTTCCATGCCTTCCCGATAACTTATCTCCAACAGATATCTTCCTCTTTTGTGCAATATATACTCTTACTAATTGATTCACACTTGGAGCAAGTTCATGTCCCTCTTCTCTTGAGAAAACCTGTACATCTATCACTTTTCCTTCTTCTCCATGTGGAATAATCAAAGATGTATCCCTTACTTCCTTAGCTTTTTCACCAAATATGGCGCGCAGTAGTTTCTCTTCTGCTGTAAGCTCAGTTTCTCCTTTAGGTGTAACCTTCCCTACTAAAATATTTCCCGCTTTAACTTCAGCTCCTACTCTAATTATTCCCCTCTCATCCAAATTCTTTAAGGTTTCCTCACCCACATTTGGAATATCCCTGGTTATTTCTTCCGGACCTAATTTGGTATTTCTTGCTTCAATTTCATGTTTTTCTATATGAATGGACGACAAGATATCTTCTTTAACTAGTCTTTCACTAATGACTATTGCATCCTCGTAGTTATATCCTTCCCAAGGTAAAAATGCTACTAATAAATTTTTACCCAATGATAATTCCCCACAACAAGTAGCTGGTCCATCAGCTATTGTCATGTTCTTTTTTACTTTGTTTCCCACATAAACCAAGAGTTTCTGATTAATGCAAGTTCCCTGATTTGATCTTTTAAATTTACGTAATTTATGCTTAAATTTTCCAATGTTCTTATAATCTATCTCTATATGATCTGCACATACTTTAGTAACAGTTCCACTTTCTTTTGCAAGTACAACATCACCAGAATCAACTGCAGCTTTATACTCTATACCAGTTCCTATTAAAGGTGCTTCTGTCTTAATTAATGGTACTGCTTGTCTTTGCATATTAGAACCCATTAGTGCACGTGGAGCATCATCGTGTTCCAAAAATGGAATTAGAGAAGTAGAAACAGAAAATATCTGTCTTGGAGATATATCCATATAATCAACATTCTTAGAAGGAACAATTTCAACTTCACCTCTAATTCTTGCCACTAAATCTTTCTTTCTAAACCTTCCCTTCTTGTCTATAGGGGTATTATGTTGAGCAATTAAAAATTCCTCCTCTAAATCTGCATCTAAATACTCTATTTTATCTGTTACCTTATTATTTTTCACCTTCCTATATGGTGTTTCAATAAACCCCATATCATTTACCCTTGCATATGTCGCCAAGGAACCAATAAGACCTATATTTGGACCTTCCGGTGTTTCTATTGGACACATTCTCCCATAATGAGATGAATGTACATCCCTGACCTCAAATCCAGCTCTCTCCCTGCTTAAACCACCTGGTCCAACTGCAGTTAATCTCCTTTTGTGTACTAATTCAGCTAATGGATTTGTTTGATCTAAAAATTGAGATAATTGGCTGGTACCAAAAAATTGTTTGAGAACAGCAACCATCGGTCTTATATTAATTAATGATTGAGGTGTTATATTTGCTACATCCTGAGTTGTCATTCTCTCCCTAACGACCTTCTCAATTCTTGAGAATCCTATTCTCAGCTGATTTTGAATTAGTTCACCAACAGTTCTTATTCTACGATTGCCAAAATGGTCTATATCATCAATTTCACCAATACCTTGATTTAGCTGAATCATATACCTGACAACTGCTAAAATATCTTCTTCTGAAAGAGTGAATCTATCATAAGCTGCATCTAAATGCAATTTTTTATTTAATTTATATCTTCCAACATCTCCTAAGTTATATCTTTTAGGATTATAAAATAAGTTACTTATAAGATTCTCTGCACTATCTAAAGTCGGCGGTTCTCCAGGTCTCATCTTTTTATATACTTCTATTAATGCTTGTTCACGTGACTCTGTTGGGTCTTTCTCTAAGGTTTTTTCGATTTCCTTTAAGTTTCCAAACAATTCTTTTATCTTTTCATCATCCCCAAATCCAAGTGCTTTTAAAAAGGTTGTTACTGGAAATTTTCTTTTTCTATCAATTCTTACAAATAGAACACCACT
>JABUBK010000186.1_pt1 | contig 13390 bp, 15 predicted proteins | sample 7332671 | NCBI WGS metagenome assembly JABUBK01 (sample SAMN07256342, study PRJNA390944) | subsurface metagenome | isolation source: Methane hydrate marine sediment | place: Pacific Ocean: Eastern North Pacific, ODP site 1244 | collected 2002
CATAGGAGTTGCCTGGGGATTGTTATGGATAAGATAATCTTGAGATTGCTCCTGACGGTTCTTAAGCCAGTCGCTCACTGTCCCCTGGGGGTCTGCGTCTATAAGAAAAGTAGCCTTTGTTTTTCGGGCAAGGGCCCCGGCCAGGTTGATAGCGATGGTGGATTTCCCAACGCCACCTTTTCCATTTGCTATTGTGATAATCATAGGCACAAGGAGATTTTACCATAGGTGTAAATTGCTGTCAAGTGTTTTTTGAATACTTGACATCTTGCTGTCAAAAATTAAGCCTCAAATTTTCCGTTTAAGGTGGGTCTTTTGTGCGCCCATAACTTGGAATTGCCGTTTTTGACTTTTCCGACGCTGGTTGTGGGGAAAAACAGGGGTAAATTTGGGCCATAAGGCACGTTCTCGCCCCTGTCCATATAATATGACCTGGGGTTTATCGTCGGGTTAAGGCTTTGATATTATCTGGCGGAACTCGAAGGGAGTTACTACTTTGACCCCGTTATAAGTGAAGCGGGAGAAGTGCTTCTTGTTTAAAGTGACAATGTAATCAGCGTTGCCGGCCAGGGCACAAGCGACGAAGATATCATCCTGCTTGTGTTTCTTAATGGTCCGTTGGATCCTGTGCTCATCCTGAACCTGGGCATAAAGCATAATTAGAGAGACCAGCCCCTGGATACTTTTCTTGGGCACCCTGGCCGCTGAGAGGACAGTTACCACTTCGGTGATGATACTCATGCTGATGAGCAGGGTATAGCGGTTTAGGGCCCAGTCATCTTTAACGATGCGGCTGGTCAGGCCGCCAGGTTTCTTGAAGGCAGCCACAAAGATGTTAGTGTCTAAGACAGCTCGTATCTCGTGAGATGGCGGGCTCAACTATTTCCTCTCTTTTCTTACCGATTCAACGAACTCAATCACCTTTTTATCTGACCAGGGTTTCTCCCCCCGCTTTTTACCATAGGCCCAGGCCTCCTGGAATATCTTGTCCAGGTATTCCTTGAGATAGTTCCGGTGATAGAGGCATTTATCAGACAGCCAGGAGAGAAGCTCCAATCTGGTAAACTTATACTGCTTGCCGACCGTAGAGACCGGGATGTCCCTGTGTTTTACCAGGTTGTAGATGGTATTTGGGGCCACCCCCAAAAACCTGGCTGCGCCCTGTACTCCCATTACTTCTTGCATAATCATTCACCCCTTTCTAAAGTAATTATACCAAGGGAAGGATTATTTGTCAAGTATTTTCTTCACAAAATTTAATATTTAGTCACAACTAGGCACAAAACAGAGCAAAGTCGCGGCATGGTGAGGAGGATCCTTTTAGCGCTGGCTACGGTTTTTACGTGGGGCTGGCCGAAGGCCAGGGGCACGGTAGCCAGCAAGAAGGGTGGGGTAAAGAGGCGGTGTGGACGAAGCTTTGGGGAAATTGGGGCCCCCAAAGCAAGGACACAAAGAGATAAGGTGCGTCTACAGCCTCTCAGCCATCAGGAGTGGGGCGGGGGCCCCCACGAAGGATGGCGGAAGTTCTCATCCCTAATATGTGGGCTGTAGTTTACATAATGATGTTATGTAAAAGCACCTATGTTCACCTTCAGTTGGTCAAGCCTTTACCTATCTTCTGCCTTGGAGTTCTCTCTTAAAAGATAGGTAGAGGGTGGTATGTAACATAAACATGTTTATGTTACATAGACCGACGTGCTTTTGAAGGTGAACGGTATCTCTTGACCACCGAAGGTGGGCAACCGCCGGATCCATTCCATTGTCGGGCAAAGAGACCTGAGATAAAAGAAAGGAGCGTAGTGGAGCATTATCTTATTAGGGTGCGTCTTTCATCTATGCCCGAAGGGGATAGATGAAAGTGCTATCTGTTTTTGCAAGCGTGCGCGCAAAAACAGTTAGCAAGCACCCCTTGCTTTATGCGACCTGCCTTAGGCAGGAAGCATAGAGTAATAAGATATTGCGAAACGCAGCGACGGGACAATGAATTGGAGAAAGACAGAGCGAGCGAAGTGAAGGCGGTGAGTGAAGGATGTTACATCAGTGCGGACTTTTCTTCTGGAGCAAAGCGAAGAAGAAAAGTGGCTATCTGAGCCGAAGGCTCAGTTAGCCAGCACGAACCTCTCCCCTGGAACAGGGGAGGGGTGATGTGTCATCCGAATGGGACGCCGAAACGAAGGGAGCGAACCTCCTATTCCTTTGAGTGAGTTAATGATTCTGGCGAAGGCAGATTCATTATCTCACGTTTGTGATCCCGAACACGTATCATCCTCTTTGAGCGAAGGCGAAAGAGGTGATAGGTGTGAGGGTAGAGAAGCGGCCGGGCTGCCCAGTTACTGCTTTGCGGTACCTGGGCAGCTTCCTTGTGGCCGCTGACCTAACCGGCGGGGGGACTACACAGTTAGCAAAGCTATCTGTGTAGGAATTCCCCCGCCGTTCCTATTTCCTGGAGAGATGGAAGCCGAGTTGCCGCCGCAAGGAGGCAATTCGGCGGCCTGAGAGGGGAAGCAATGGGACGTGGGGAGAGGAGACTCGCAAAAAACGTGACAGTCCTTAAGGGCTGGCACGCTTTTTGCTTATCTACTATCAGAGCACAGCCTCTGCATCATTGTTTTTCCCCAAGCGGGGGCGTGTTGCTTGCCCCCGCACAGACCCGACCGTGCCTGCCTGAATCCCTATTAACCGTTGGGCGTTGGCATAACTGATTGAGTTCGCCTGGCAACAGCACAGCCTTGGTATTAAGGGAATTACCCAGGACATTGCCTGGGAAAATAACCTTTTGCATCACCACAGGACTTTGCCTGCTAAGGCATTACCCCAGGACAATGATGGCAAGATTGACATTGCCTAACCCGAAGACTCTGCCTTATTCATTGCGAAGCCCGTTAGGGCTGAGCTTGACAAGCGATGTGACTATGATAGACTATATAATACAAGAACCAGAAAATACGAAACTCGTCTATCAATTGTTAGACGCAAAAAATAAAATGGCAGATACAAGACTTACAAAGATTAACCTTTGGTATGCAATATATCTTATTTTGATAGCAGTGATTGCACCTAACAGGTTCATTAAAGAGCAGAAAAAAGACGATGAAAAAAGAAAAAAATTTTCACAGCCTCCACCTCCCAAAGAACATAACATTAGGTTGGTTCGAAGAGCTTTTTGGACTTCCCTTTTATTAGTTATTGCTTCGGCCTTATCTGGTTATGGTTTAGGCTGTATTGTAGATTATTTTTTTGGATGTGTTGAAAAAACAATAGTTAATATATTACAGATTACAGGTATCCTACTTCTTCTTTGGGCAACACTTTTTGTTAGGGGATGGGATATCCAGACTTATGGCGGGGTTACTCTCGCTGAGAGGGTTAATCGATGGATTTTCCGATCTCTGTATTGCATTGGTACAGCTATTGTTATTTCTTCATTTGCACTATCAGTTTGCTTAAAATAATGTCTAAAATGGAAGAAATTCAAAATATTATCGACCAGTACAAAAGTGTTGAAATTAGCAAGGAGCTATCATCTCTTGATGGTATGAACAAATTCTCAACAAAATTCTATGGCGACGTTGCGGATATTTACGATGCAATAACGAGAATAAAGAATGTTGGAAGAAATCCTTCTGGATATAATTTTAATGATGCGGCAATACTCGGGTTATTAATACGGATTTGGAAAATACTGAAAGAAGTTGTTCATTATTATAAAGAAGACAAAGGAGAAATAATATCTTTATTGGATAGACAGATTTTAGAGTCTGCTGTGATCGCTCATTATCTTTTAATTAGCGGAGATGATGTTGTTGAGGATTATAGAAAGTGTTCATATAAAGACCGTTTGAATATAATTGAGGATTCAAATAGATCTCCTGAATTTTTTCAAACGCCTGCAGGAATAAGATTAAAACATTCGATTATATTTAAAATGGATGCAGAAGGTTTGTCGGTAGATTCTTTTAACGAACAAAAGAAAAATAAGTGGAAGCTTTCTGGGAAGAATTTTTATCAAATATTTAAGGAAGTAGTTCCTTCACATTTATATAAGTATTTATATGGAATTCCCTCTGAGTCAATACATGGTTCTTGGAATGAGTCTATGGATTTCAATTTGCTTCGGAATGATGACGGTACATTTTCAACGTATCCTCATTATCAAACGGTAGATATGAGATTTATTACACCATTACTAAGAATAACAGATCAACCTTATTTATTATGGTTGAGAAGAATTGATGTGGATTTAGACTATTTTGAGAAGATATTTAAATGGATAGGCTCAGTGAATATAAAATTGTTTGATTCATTTGAACAAGTGTATGCAAAACAAAATGCTTAACAACTCGATGCACCTGACCAAAAAGCTGGCGCATTTTGGCAGGTGATTTCGGGCGTATGGGAAAATTTAAAAATGGAAAGTGCGTTAATTGGCTTACTGGGTGTTTTGCTAGGAATACTCATTACTGAATATCTTCGAAGACGTAATAGAATTGAAATCTATTCTCGTTCAATTTTCGAGAAGCGGCTCAAAATATATGAAGAACTTTACGATAAGATCAACACAATTAGCAGCGAGTCTACTGATATAATTGAAAACTCAGAATATTCAAAAGACGAAAGATTTAATAAATGGTCCTCTATACTTCTAGATTTAGCTCGATACCTCGATCAAAATAAACTTTATGTAGACGAAAACATTGGTATACATTGCATGGTTACACTTATAGGCATTGAAGAAATTTATGACATCAAAAACAAAAGAAAAAAAGAAAAAGCAAAACGAAAGTTTTATGAAAATATCAAGAAGGCAATTTCTATGATTAAAGTAGAAACGGGGCTGAAAGAAATGGATACTTTATTTAAAGGAATTACAAAAGCAAGGCATAGTAGTGATTTTATAACCGAATTTAACTTGGTGAAAGAAAAATATCAAAAAAATAAACCCCTATAACAACTTACTGCACCCGACCAAAAAGCTGGCGCATTTTGGCAGGTGATTTCGGGCGTTTAGCCTTTACCTGGCCCCTGGCTTGCCTTTTATTTTGATTTTGACCAGGCTTGCGAATCGCAAAACCCCTAATTTTCATTCTCGACGCTGATCACTCAGAAAAAACCCCTTCAAATTTGCCCTGCAGTGAACTTTCTCGACCTGGCCTATATCTTATCATTGACCTTTTACAGAGGGAGAAGATTTTTGGCCGTTTTTTCTAGAGCTACCAATGATACACCCTGGTTGCCACTCCATCCTTGACCTCGTACATTCTTGCTCTCTTACCATCCCAGGCACTGCGCATGTCTATCTTCGCATATTCCTCGAGTCCATGCTTCTGAGCTAACTTTTCAGCGGCTTCCTTAAACTGGCTATCTGTCATCTGGGGATTTACCCCTGCCTGAAGCATAATCGTGCCGATTTGCTTCACTTCTCCGTGAACACCGTAAATCCTTTCCTCTTTCTTCTTGTCTGCTTTCTCACCAGACTTAAACAAACCACCGATGAGTATATAGAATATCACATAGATAGCAACTATCACTCCAAGGCAGCCGAGGCAACCCTTTTTTATCCTCTTTGCCTGTAATTGCTTCTGTGCTTTTTCTTCGGGTGACAGTTCCATTGTTACCCCCTTTCTCTTTTATTCCCGTTGACCTTTTACCGTCGCGAGAAGCTTTTTAACCGGGCGTTGGGTGGGCCAGTATTTTAGGGTACATTGGCCATGATGATTCACTTCAACATAGGTGGGCTTTGATGATGTCCAGGATCCTGCGTTGAGATATCTTCCCTGGAAAGCAGTCCCTGGTTTGTGAGTGTGGCCGAGGATGACGTAATCAAACCTTTTAAGGAGCTTCCTGGCTCCTTTCAAGTATTCTGAGAGGTTTCCTCCATAAGATAAATATTCTTTTGTCCCGGTGCCAGGGGTCCAGGAGGGACGGAGGGTCCTCTTTAGTTTGTGGTCGAGAAGCTGAAGAAGGCTCATGGCTTTTTCATCTAAGTCCGGATGGAGGTCTTCCATGACGGCAGCACTCATTGCCGCCAGGTTGCCCAGGTGGATTAGTCTTTTGGGATCATTGAATCGATCAAACTGATGGCCGTGCTGGATGAAGATTTTTGTTCCCGGGACCTGGTAGGAATCATGAAGGAACTTGAGTCCTCGGAAATGGCGAAGATAGTAGTCATGGTTGCCGATGACCATTTTAGTGCCGATTGAGATTAGTTGGTTAAGGATATCGGAATAGATCCTGGCGATATCTATTGGATTAGTTTGCCAGAGTTCAAGAAAGTCTCCTGCTATGATTAGCTGAGCTTTTTGTTTCTTTACCATCTGCAGAAAGTTCTTAAACTTGGTCCGGTTCTTTTTGAAGTCATCCCTTCTGCCACCATTGGCTAAATGCAGATCAGAAATGATGTAATGGGTGATCATTGGAGTTTAAAGAAGTTTTTGGAAGGGTCAAACTTAGCCCTTCGCTGGCCACGGCTTTTTCTCACCCGGAAGGTACCGAAATTTCTGAGGCGAAGAAGGTGGCCTTTGACTAGTTCTATTTTTATTGTTTGTAGGATGGAATTGAGGATTCTTTGAGTCTCAGCTTTGGTGTGGCCGTGTTGCCGGGAGATTTGGTTGATTAGTTGTTGTTTGTTCATTTCTGTTTTTCCATGTAGTCGTTGATGGCTTTGGATATTTTACCTAAGTCGGTGGGGTTCTGACGGATGACCTCTTTGGCTACTTCTGGCCAGGTGAGGTGTTTTTTGCCTAAGTGTTTCTCTAATGCCAGGATGATGTCTTCTTCTAAGATAGTGTTACGTTTATCTTTTTTAGCTGTCTTTTTAGCTTCTTTGATAGCGGTCTCTATAGCGGTTTGAAACTCTTTAATGAACTTCTTAATTGCTTTATCACCGGAGCGCATTTGGTGAACATTTTTGATGTACTCTTTGATAGTGTTAAATCTGATGAATACTGGTTTTTTTGACATGGGCACCTCCTTAAGTTACTTTATGAATTATCAACTCTTTTATAGCTTTGTCGAGTCTTCGGAGTTCAAATATTTTTAGCAGATCTTCACTTTTGCCGAGCAGGGGGACCATTTCTTGTTCTAGTTTCTCACTGAGTCGTTTACCGGATATGGATTCTGCTTCCAGGCCGTAGAGGATCTGCTTAAGTTTCCCCTTTGGCCAGGTTTCTTTTATGAGGTTTTTCTGGTTTTTGTAGTCTCTTTCATGGACTTGTTTTAGCCAGTTCTTGTTTTTTACCTGCATGGATTTACGGGCTGGGATACGATACCGGGAAAACTTGATTTCTTCCGGAGTAAGCATGTCAGGGTGGATGAGGTCAATTACCCGGGTGTTTTTTATTCCATAGAAGTGAAGGTTGTTCAGGAAGGCGTCCCGGATGATCCAGCCGCTGGGGTCGTAGTCAACTATACTGAAAAGGTAGAAAGATCTTCTGAGATCGATGGAGGTCTTTTTTATGGTGTCTACAAAATATTCTGTGTTGAGGACGGACGGTTGGCCACCCAGGGCAATGATGGAGACATTATATTTGTCTGCCATATCGGACAGGAAATTTTGATGGCCAAGCTTCTCTGAGAATAGAACTATATTGGCATTGGCGCCTGCTCTTCTATTGGCCTGGTTATCGTCACGGAAGCCAATGTCTTTGTATCTCATCACCTTTAGGTGTTTTACCATGGAGACGATCTGGTCTACCATCTGGGCGTATTGATCGGTCTCTCTGGCCAGAGCGCCGGCTCGGGAGAGAGTGGGTTTGATATACATGTACCAGAATGTCCGGATGAGTTCTTTTAAGGGTGGTTTTTCTTTGTTGATGATTCGTTCCCGGGTTTGCCAGATGACGTTGCGCATTAACCTGGCCACGTTGACGGGATAGTCGGTTGCACCCTGGCTGAAGTTTTTTACAATCCACTCTCTGGGTTGGTCATGGATGAGCCGATCATAATGGCGGATGCCGGCTTTGCGTAGCCGGGTTCTTAGGGATGATGTTCGTTTTTTGGCCATAGAAATATGATTTCTAAACTTTCAAGTATCTTTCTGAGCCGTGGACCCAAGCGAAGTGGAGAGAAAGTTTTGGTGATAGATTCATTGAAACAACCCGATTCACTTCCCCACTCAATCCAAACAAGGATAGAAAATTTTGATAATCCTCAAACCATTCGTTTGCCGGACTAAATGAATGAACTACCATAACTGCGTGTTCAGCCCGAAACCGTTTGGCCTCGATTATTGCAGAAGCCGTGCGATGAAATAACTGGTACCTCATTTCTTGTGATGGAGGATACGCCAATCCAAGTTCAGAGGATAAAAATCTGAGACGCCTCTCTTTCCCTGAAGAATGTTCGGAAAACCACTCGCCTATTGTTGGACCAAATGGCTCTGATACCTTTCCTTCTACTGCAATTGACACTAAACCATGGTTGGCCTTAGCAAGCACCCATACATCATTTTGTGACGGCCGGGAACCGCCCGGTAGCGAAACTTGGTATTCAGGAATTGCAAAGATGGTTTCCAAGCCTTTTAGTGAAGGGGCCTGGGATAGTACTGACAGGACATCAGGTGGAATGCCGTCCGCTTCCTGCCAACAATGCGCTAACGCACGAGCGGAATAACCACTACGCCAGTGTTTATCTGGTTCGGCTAAAAATCCTTTCCAGTCCTCTGGGCTGGTAGCTGGTATAAGTATTCTTGCCATGTCTTCTTATAGCATTTCTAACGGTTAGGCACTTGAGTCCAAGTTACTATAGACTTTCAACATTCTGATTGCTTGCAACAACTCAGTGTTATATTTACCGGAATCAGAAACGTGCTGGACAAGTGCAGGAATAATATCATCGAAGTACCAAATTTCAGCATGAGGGTAACCTGTTCTTGCCAGCCCTTTCTTGAAAGCAGTTTCAAGATGAGAGCGTTTCTCTTTTCGTACCCCCATCATAGTTTTAGTCGTTATAAGGAGCTTTCGCGGCTTTTTACCACCCGTAAAGCTTGTAAGGGCATGGTCCCTTTCAGGATACCATGTGAATTGTCCAACAAGGTCTTCAACTGACTTTTCGCTAACATCTTTACCCGATTTAGTGTATGCAGTGAGCGAAAATGCAGAACGATATTTGACCTCAATATCATAGTAGCAATCATTGTCAGAATCATAAGCAAGCAAATCAATATTACTGTGGCCTCTATCAACTGCGAAAGTTATATCTACGGCGTATAGCCACCGCTTCACTAGCTTTAAATATTGAGCAACTATTTCCTCGTTAACATCCGCCATTCTTCAAGATATCCCTAAACTTGTGTACTGCTTTTTAGTATGATAACACGGATTTTTGAGTTTTGGCAAGGAAATTCTTGCTCTAAGTGAAGATTTTTGAGTTAGAGCATGGGGTTAGGGGACATAGAAATTGAGGGTCTGAAAGTGGGGGTAGAGGGTAGTTTCAGAGGGAGTTTTACCTACTGCTTGGTTTATTTGAAGAGCTTAGGGTTTCTCTTTCTTATGCTCGTATAAGTATCAGCACCGATTATGACGTGGTCAAGGAATACAAAGTGGAGGATTTTTGCTAATTTTAATAATTTTCTAGTTAATCTGATGTCATCTCCGGAAGGTGTGGGATCTCCACTGGGATGGTTGTGAACACAGAGCACTGCTGCAGAATTGGTGACAATAGCACCCCGAAAGATTTCTCTTGGGGTGGTTAGGGTGGTATTCAAAGTACCAATACCAACCACTTCAAAGCTGTTTATTATATTCTTTGAATTGAGGTTGATGACTATAAGTTTTTCTTTGGCTTCGTTCTGCAGGTCCTTGAATAGCTGAAAGACTATTTTAAGACCGGTAACCCGTGTTGTTTTTCCTTTGACCTTTCTAGTTTTATATCTTATCTCTATCTCGCGTAGGAGTTGCATATTGTCCTGACCTTCTTTAATATTGTGTTGTATGTGAAAATTGTAACAGGCAGGAGGGACAAAAGCAAGGAAAAAGTAAAAATTTGGAGTTTTAGAGTGAGGAGGTTTGCTCTAAGTAAAATTTTTTGGCAGAGAAGGGCCTTTAGGGGGATAGAAAATGGGGCTTTGAACCTGCAGTAAAGAGACGGTGGGGGGGATTACGTCTATAGCCAGCGTCTGGCAAGCAGTTGAAACTACCTTTAGGAGCTACGTGATCTGTAGGCCTGGTGATGTGGGAAGAGGGAGAGTGCGAACTCTCCCTCCATCCCAACTATGTCTCTTGTGGATTTTTCTGCTTTTAAAATTACTTGTCTCCAGCATGTTATTCCGCAGTAGGTACGCGGAAAGTTATGCCAGCGATCTTGTCAGCAACCCTTGTCCCAGCCGGGAAAGCTATACTAAAATAACTGTCTGGGATATCTATGTTCAAATTAGCCTTTTTCAGTTCCATTGTCTTTTTTTTGGTCATTACCATGCCGGTGTCACTTCTGCGATGGCTCAGCAATGACCCTTTGCTGGGATACCAAAGACCATCCGAGACCTGTTGGAAATCTGTGTCTATAACGGTTGTCCCCCCGGTGTTGTATTTTACTTCAATCCGTCGAGCACCATACCCTGCCAAGGGGTCTATGCACAATTTTCCTCTGGTTCCATCCTCCCGCAGCACTTCAACTACATAACATGGAGCGCCATTTACATGTTGTTGACCAAGAAGATTTAACTTATAATCACTCGACGAGAGGACCTCAGATAAAGATTTGCCGAACAGCGCTAATCCAAAATTTCTAATTGGGTCCATCAGGCTCGTATCTTTTTTCCCTCCTATCACGCCTACTTTCTCAGTGAATGTTTCAACGAACAAAAGATTTTTCTCCCCGTCATAAACCAGAATGTCACGAGAAGGCTCCATATTATCTTCGATTTCCACGTGTTTGGTTTCACACCTGACCTTATCGCCATTAAATACTATGGTTACTTCCTCTGTGCTTGACTTGCTCAACGCTAGTTGTTGCCCTCTCGCTTCGAAGGCTTCCTTAGCCGACTTTACAAAGTCATCGGCGAGCTCGGTTTTCAAGATCAAAGTTACTTCTCCACTCTTCAACAGTGAATCATAATGCTTTACACCCTGGATTATGGTTTCAAGAACATCTTCCTGCGCACGAACGGTAGGCACGAAACCTGAAAAAGATAACAATGTAATAATTGAGAAAACTACACAGTATCTTGTTAACTTCATTGCTAATTCCCTCCTTCTTACGCTTCACCTAGACAGCCGACTGCCTTAACCCATGACGTTTCATAATCACCTTGGCAGTCTGATTCCTCATAGACTTTTGCTTGGCCACAGATGACCATATCATCGTCCTCACAAGACAGCAAACCACCAGACGCGCACATAGGATACTCCCAACCATTAGCTGACCAACTCCCGCTGGGTTCGAGATTCGTGCATGACACATCGGGACACTCCGCTGCGCCATCCTTACAATACTCCTCGCAGCCCTGTCCCAGCAAGGATTCCATTTCCTCTAAGGAAAGGATTCTTCCAGACGCAAGGCTCTCTGCACTTACTTGACTAGCTGAAACAAGTAAAATGACACACAGAAAACAATAAACCCAAACTGCTCCTTTTACAACTAGCTTATCACGTATCAAACTTGGTCTGCAATACATATTCTCACCTCCTCCCCCGTTTTGTAGATTGTCCTGAAATTTACCTCTCTACTATATATAAACGAATTTCTCTCCAATTTTATCACTTTTTTTGTAATTTTTGGGGGTTTTTTCCAAAAAAAGTTTTCCCTCTCTTCAGGCTAATTGCATATCTTACTGACACATCATCGCTTATGAGCTTGAGGGGGGAAGGCGCGGGATTCTCCCGTTTTCCATTGGTCCCTCGCCTTCCTACCGGCCAAACAACCTCTTTCAGCTCGTCAATGGCTCCTTTTTAAAAAGCTTGGCTCAAGAATTTAAAAAACCACTTTGCCTTTACTATCTATAATTAACGCAAATACCGTGCCAACCATCAGAAAAATTCCCTCTACTTTCTCTAACCAATTGATACGCCTTGTGTTATAAGCTTAGATTTTCTTTCAACTACAAATTTACTCATCCTTTTAGACCCTTCCTTTTCGGGCATTTTGACCGATCTTTTTTCCAATAAAGAGTCTAACTCCTTTAATTGCAATGACTATTAGCAATCGGGCATTTTGTCTCTCAATCGGTCAAAATGCCCGAATCCCTCAAACACCCTTGTTAACCCATACCCCCCCCTTATCTTTTCTCATATGCTTCTCTGACCTGCTCTGGTGCCAGATTAGAGTAAATCTGAGTAGTGGCCAATCTTTTATGTCCCACTTGTTTTTGTACTGCTGTGATTGGGATGCGGTCTAAGAGAGCGTGGACTATGTGGGTATGCCTTAAAGTGTGTGGAGAAGCCTCTAAATTGGCTCTCTGAGCGTACTTTTTCATCAACTGTTGTATTCTCCTTACTGTAAGCCTAAAAAGCCTTCCTCGCTTGATTCTGGCCATTTTAAGGTATGCTGAGATATCAGATAGGACTTCTTTGGGCCCAATAACAGTCCGGGCAGTATTGGTCTTAGTATTTTCTGCCGGGATATGGATAAACCTTTCCTGAAAATCTATATCCTCTACCCTTAACCTGGCCAGCTCCCCTACCCTCATACCGGTTGAGTAGAGAAGTTTTACAATAAGTTTATCCCGGTAGTTGTCTATGGATTCTATGAGTTGCAGCCATTGTTCTCTTTTTAAGTACTTGATCTCTTTGTTATTTATTTTGCTATTATTTCGCTTTTGCGTATTTGGGCTGGTTTTAGAGTTTATTTTAGCCATTTTAGTGCCTTATTTCAGCCTATAATTTCGCTTTACATCTCCTAAGGCGAAATCCCTCTCCTTACATGTAACATGAATCACTGTTCTGGGTTTTTTTGTCTTTAAAAGTTATAAACAATAATAATGCTCTTACTATTAGTTATTTATATTAGTATTACTATTAGAAGAGCGGCCGGCGGAAACATTTCTTATTGTAAATAAAAGAGTTAAGTGTGTTTTTATACTAAGTTCGGTATCAAAAGGGAAGGATTTGGTATCAAAAGGGAAGTGGATAACTTTAAAAATTTGTAATTTTGAACTCAAAACCTCAATTCCTTCCCGGTATCAAAAGGGAAGTGGATAACTCCTTTAAATCACAGACTTATCCACAATGGCTATTGGTTTCCTGCTTGGAACCTTTTTTTGTACCGCTGGAGGAGAGGGTTGTAACTCAAAATACCCATCCTCAAACTTTGCCCTAACTGGCCAGTACATTCGGATTTTCTTTAGTATGTTCTTTAAGCGATTACGGATAACCTTGTCTGCTTGCTCTTCTGTCCCTAATTGCTCAAAAAGTAATTTATCAGGGAAGGATATAGTTTTGGTGAGATTGTTGTTTCT
>JABUBK010000187.1_pt1 | contig 13362 bp, 16 predicted proteins | sample 7332671 | NCBI WGS metagenome assembly JABUBK01 (sample SAMN07256342, study PRJNA390944) | subsurface metagenome | isolation source: Methane hydrate marine sediment | place: Pacific Ocean: Eastern North Pacific, ODP site 1244 | collected 2002
CAATAAATTTAGGCTATGATTTACAGGGTGGAAAATCATCTCTAGAATTTAAAGCTGATGCATTAGAAGATGAAAGGGGAGAAGAAGATATTATAATTATTGATATTACAAGACCACCTTATCAGGTAAAATATATTTATGATAAAGAAATAAATTCATATATAAAGTATGTTGGAGGACTTCTTCATGAAGACAGAATATCAGGAAAGCAGATAATAGCTAAAAATATAATAGTTCAAATAACAGATATTACACGTGATATTAGTAGTATTAAAGAAGGTTATATGGTCGTAAGAACAACAGGTTATGGTAAAGCTCTGTTTTTTATGGATGGAAAAGTAATAAAGGGAACATGGAGTAGAACAAGTGTTGCAGATCCTTATCTCTATCTAGATGAGGAGGGGAGACCAATAGGATTTAATGTTGGTTCAACATGGATATCATTTATACCCTCTTTAGAAAATGTATCAAGTACAAGCTTACAATAATTGATAACAATATATTATTTTTAAATATATTTATTATGAAAAATCAAAATAACAAAGAAGAAAACAATTTTATAAAGATTGTTTTAGAAGGAATTAGAATAGAGATACCTTCACGTAAACCCCTTATGTTGCTTAAAGAGGAAAAAGGTAATAGATATCTTCCTATATGGATAGGATTAAGTGAAGCATATGCTATTGCATTAGAACTTGAAGGTTATAAACCTCCAAGACCTATGACTCATGATTTGATGATTTCTTTGTTAAGTCTTTTAAATACAACCATTGAAAAGGTTTCAGTAAATAATCTTATTAACAATACATTTTATGCTGAAATAACTTTGATGCATAAAGATGAGATATTAAAATTAAGTGCACGACCAAGTGATGCAATTGCTATTGCTATTAGAGCAAAAGTTCCAATCTTTGCATCCAAGAAGGTTTTAAACATAGCATCAATAAATATAGAAACTGTTGATGATGAGATAAAAAGATTTAAGAAATTTCTTGAAACAGTTAGACCAGAAGATTTTAAAGCTTAATGTACTGTTTTTTAGTTTTACTTGTTTCCCCTCCTTTTATGGGAGGGGGTAGGGGGAGGGTATAAGTTTAAAATATAATCTTTTAAGAGAAAAATATTAACAGATTCAATATGTTTTACTAAATAATAAAAATTTATAATAAATTGAGACCATCTCTCCATTTTATTCTTATATTGTAGTAAATCTTCCTTATTAACTAATTTACCCTTCATCTTAGACTTTTCTCTAACTTCAATATCTGAGCTTTCAATTTCAATCAAATATGCAATACCAAAATGTACTTTTCCAACATCGTCGAAATCATCATTTATACATCCAATAATTTTACTTTTTAATTTCCCCCTATAAATTAGTTCCTCATTAAATTCTCTTTTTAATCCTGAATAAATTAAATCATGTGATTTATCAATATCTTCTTCATTTATATGTCCACCAATTCCAATAGAATATTTATAAAAAAGCCTTTTTTCTAATCCAACAGGAAATCTTTTAAATAGGAAATACTTGTTTTTAAATTTTATTATCAAATAAGGAATTATCTGTTTGTAATTTGGATCATTCTCAACTAAAAATCTTTTCATAAATATTGAGTACTTTTCTATTCTTCCCAAATAATAAGCGATTTTATTACGCTCAAATCCTTCAAAAACGATTTCTTCAAAAAGTTCTTTTCTTGGGACAACTAAGATTTTTTCAATATTCTCTTTTTTCATTTTAATTTTTCTTTCTTTAATTATCAGATCTATTTAATACCTTGTTTTAATGATATCATTGATTTTAAGATATTTTATTTAAAAATTACAAAATAAACTGATTTAAAAAAGTTAGTTTTAAAAAGAGGTTATACCGTAATGGAAAATAAGAGAAATGAGAAAAATGAAAGTAGGGAAGAAAGGTTACTTTCATTACTTAAGCATGCTTTACCTGGAAAAATAATTGAATTTGGTTGTGGAGATGGTAACATTCTTCAAATACTCTCTAAAAATTATCCAGAAAGTTTGATAGTAGGAATTGACATAAACAGAGAAAGAATTAATAAGGTAAATAAGAGAAATCTAAAAAATGTAATTACATTTTTATCAGATGTAGGTAGCGATATATTTCCTGAGAATTCTTTTAATACATCTATTTTAATTGGAGTATTACACGAAATTTCTAGTTATAAGGGAAGAGAGCAAGTTACTAATGCAATTAAAAATGCTCATAAGGTATCAAAAAAGATGACAAAGACGAGACAGAGGCTATGCCAAAACTCCCAGGAGGCTGGAGGGGGGTGAAAAAATGGAAAAACCAAGATATTTTTGTTAAGAATGTAATAAAGAATTAGAAACAGATCAGAAAGTGTGTCCGGTTTGTAGAAGTAGTAAACGTCTAATAAAGAAGAAATTAGAGGGAGAAATTAAACCAAGAGGCAGTATTGGAGCGAAACAGAAAAGGGAAGGTGTTAAGAGACCTCTAAAAGAGATTATTAAGGGTTGGTTTGAAAGCGGAGACAAAAAGAAACATCCTAAAGGAGTTATAAAAAAAAGAGTGATTGACAGAGAAAAAGATATATATGAAGAAAAAGTAGATGATGTAAAAACAGGTAAAATTACTCGTGATATTGAAGAGCCACTAAGTGAGCATGGGCATACAAAGGAGGTAAAAAAATGAAAAATGGCATCTTAGCCTGTCTTGTTATATCAATAATAATAGGTTTATATGAGCTTTATTGGTTTTTAGGTAAAAGTTCTGGATTAGGATTAGTTATAACTGTGTTGTCTTTTGTTGTTAGTTATATTTGCTTTTATTTATGAAGCAAAAAGTAAAGATTAATTTTAAAAAATTAACTATGAAAATTTTAAAGGCTATTACTGAAAGAATGGAAAAGTAACTTATAGTGTAAAATTGATTTAACAGAGGCGAAAGCGTATTATAAAGGAGGTTTTTAAATGAATTTTTTTAAATTTCCAGATCTATAGCTAATTAATATTAAATATAAACAGAAAATTATAATTAATGGAGGTTTAAATGGATAAGAAAGCGATTTTAGCATCGGAAGTAAAAAATTTAAATAGGAGAGTACTTACTATAAGTGAAAAATATCCGGAGTTGAATGTCAATCCAACTACAAAAAATATGTATCTTGCTTATGTGAAACAGATGAAGACTATCTTTCCTGAGGATGAAGAAGTTAAAAAATTAAGCGAAGAAATTAGTGGGCCTTTTACCTATGTTGATTTATCTAATCTTATGGGTCAATTATTAGCTCTTTTAAATTTATTATTGAGGTAATGGGATAGCCTTTCAACTCTGTTGATTTATCTAATCTTATGGGCCAATTATTAGCTCTTTTAGATTTTATATATGGAGATTAGTTTAGATATTTTCATCTACAATTTACGGTTGAAATAAATTCATGGACTAAAAGTGTGACAGAATTTTATTTTATTATTGGAGTAACTAATTATTTTAATTTTATTAAACTTGATAAGGTGATTATATGACTTATGTAGAAACTAGTAATAAACATATAAAAGAAATATTAAGGTTTCTTAAAAATATGGGTTTTAAAGATGTAAATGGTGGACCAAATTTTAATGTAGGTAATAAACAAGTAGATGCTTGTGCTGGACACGAAAGTACATTATTAATAATAGAATGCACAACTCAGAAAGATATTAATAGTAAGACAAATAGCTTCAGGGGTAAAATTCATGATATTATTGATGGTTTTAAATCAGAGGAAAAATATAAATTATATAGGTATTATAAACCTATCCTAGCTGTCAAATATCAAAGAGTAACTAAAACAAATTTAAAACATGCAATGGAATCTAAAGGAAGGAAGATATATATTTGGGACAACAATTATATTTCATATTATTCCAATCTTCAAAGAACCATTAAAGAGTATGCAATATATAATCTGTTAGCAGAAATTGAAGTAGAACCAGAAACTAGTGAGCAAATAACCATTCCTGTTTTTCATACAAGAGTTGGGCCTCAAGGAAGATATATTCTATTCTTATTTTTTATAAAGGCTAGGGATTTATTGAAATTTTCTTATGTAGCACGAAGAGAATTAGGTTATGAATCTTTTTACCAAAGGATGGTCAAGAAAAGGCGATTGAAAGAAATATCAGAAAAATATATTCAACAAAAAAAGATGATATTCCCAAATAGTATTGTAGTTGCATTAGATGATGATTGTTGGTATTTTGAGTCAATTTCAAAAAAGTTTATTTCTTCTACTGGAGTGGATTTACCCAAATGGTTAGATATTGGTAAATTAACTCTTAAAAACAATTATAGGAGTTGCTGGATTATTGATGGACAACATAGACTTTATTCTTATTCTCATACAACTGTACCCGGTTTATTAGTTATATCCGCTTTTGCAGAGATAGATCCGGAGATGCAAGCAAATTATTTTTTAGACATTAATAGGGAGGCAAAATCAGTTAATCCAAACCTTCTCTGGGATTTAACTGGTTCTTTAAGTCCAGATTCAACAAAAGGAATTATTTCAAAAACAGTAAAAGCATTGTGTAGAGTAAAAAATGGTTTTTTTGAAAATAATATTAAAATTCCTTCTATGGGGAGCGGGAATTTCAGTTTTAATAATCTTTGTGTAAGTATTGAAAAAAATTATCTGGCAGAAAATGAATTAGGACGTCACTATGAAAAAATCAAAAATCCTTTTCGAGATAATGATCTCAGAAAATTTGAACGAAATCTATCTAATGGGATAAATCAATATTTTACTCTTTTTTATGAGGGGTTATCAGAAGAAAAAAAGAACAAATTATTTTCAGATGGATTCGTTTCTGTAATGATAGAAATTTTTAAACTTTTAGTAATCCATTTGAATAAGAAACCTTCAGAAGATGATGAGAAAAAATTTTTTAGCACAATATGGGAGTTTATAGAACATTATAATGATGAGGAAGTCAAAAAAATAATAAAATTACTGACTTCTGAAGCAAACAAAAAAGATTTTCGTAATGACTTAATACGAATTCTTCGAGAAAATTATGATCAGGAATTTGCCGTAGGTGTTGTAAAAAAGGAACCTTCACTTGCTGAAAAAATTGGAGATTTAGAATATAAGCTTAATAAGTTTGTTAATTCTGTATTAGAAAAGAAAATAGGACCTGGTTGTATTAATAAATATATTACGGATGGAACTCAGAGAAAAGAATGTTTGAAAAAATCAAAACTACATAATAGACCTCCTTGGGAATTTTTGAATTTTTTAACAACCATAAATACGATTATTTTAAATAATGAATTATGGGGTAGATTTTTTAAGGAAATATTTATTTCAAAGGATTATTTCTCATCTAAGAATGAATTAGTAGTTTTAGCAAATAAATTATGGGGTTACAGAAGTAATAAAACAGGTCATCCAAAAAAGATTCCAATTTTTTATACACGCGATCAGGTAAGAATTACTCAGAGTGCTTATAATATTTTCAATTCAATTATTGAGAGTGAATAAAGTTATTAAAATAATTATTTACTTTACCCAGAAGCATAAGTTAAACAGAGAGCTTTAGACCTTCATTTTCTGTCATATGTAAAGAATATTTTAAATAAGAATAAATAAATAACCAACTAAAATTAATATTAAAAAGTTAAAAAATGAAAAAAATAAAAAATAAAGAACTAAAAAAGTTCAAATTCCTAATGGATTTAATTGAGTTCCCAATTAAATTTAGTAATGATCTAAAAGTATTAAAGGAGAAAGAAAAATTACTTGAATTTTATTTGGAAGGTAGATATTTATAAAAATAACTTAATTAAAACCTTATAATATTTTATCTATTAATAACACCTGATAAGATATTATTATTATGTAAAAACACCTGGTAAAAAGGTTTATAAAGATATCTGAGCGTCTAATTATAGGGGAGAAGAGGTATTAAATAGTAAAACTATTAAAGATTGATCATTATCATTAATTGGCTTAAAAGCTTAAAATAGAACAAAGTTTTTATAAATTCTATCTTTAAGTAAAAATAGTTTTTAAAATTTTGAAATTTGATAGAATATAGAAATGCCAAAAAGAGATATAAGAAAAAGTTTTAAAAGAAGAAGACCATTAAAATATTGGGAAATAAAGAAAAAACAAAAAGGTAAAAAACGCATAAAAATCCCAAAGAGAAAGTAAAAAGGAAGGGAATAAGTATAATTATAATCAAGTTTACATAAGATACATTAGCGGAACTTGTAATTATAATAGGAATTCTTTAAATTTTTAGCTTTTTAATGTTTTTCTCTTATTTTTAATTTATTTATAATTTTATATAAATTTTATAGGTATAGATTTTTCATCAATTAATACTAAAGTCCCGTCTTCCTGTTTAGAATATACAGCTAAATTCAAGAAATTTTCAGATGAATTTTTGGGTATAAATTCTATTTTCCAAGGAAATACACCCTTCATTATTTTTTTAGAATCAATATCATGACTTAGGTCAGCTATCTTTAATTTTACATTTTTATCCTTTTCTTTAAGTTCTAAAAATATATAATAAGATCCCTTTTTATAAGATATATCATCGTTATTTTTTATTTCATATTTAATTAGAACCTCATCCCCAATTTTTAGTTGGTCTTTATCTATGCTTAGCGTTAATTCAAGATCCGGTTTGAATTCCTTTTGTTTTGGATATATGGGCATTATCACAATTAAAAATATCAATAAAATTAAAATAATAAAATAAAAAATTATTGAAAAAATAGCACCTTTTCTAATTTTCATCGATTTATCACCATTTAATAACCAGTATGAATCTTTTTACAAAATTAAGATCAAACAGGTTGTATTCTTAAATTTTTACATTTATTAATTCTTTTATAAGAAATATTGTTAATACCTTTACTTCTTCTGCTGATAGCAGATTCTTCACAGATTTATCATATAAAACATTTACATTTGAAGGAAATTCCTCATCAGCCTTATAAAAAACAAATAAAACAGGATATTTTGGAAATGGTTTTAATACAATTCCCATATCCCCTATTGAAATATTTTCACCATTAAGTTTTTTTGCTGTTAAAAGCAACCTATTTGGTTCTTCTGAAAAGATTTTGACTAAGGGAGATAAAGTACCAGGAATTGTTTTTGCATAAAATAAGGCATCTGGAATCTCTCTGTATGATATCCACCCCTCCCCTATTTCTCTTGATGTACATTCTAAAAGATAATGTATAGTTATCACACTTAAATGTAGATCTATTTTTTCCATATTATCAGACCAGTAAATATTTTTATTATTTATATCTGCAATAATTTCTCTATTTAAATACGGAATTACAATTTGTTTATGACCTTCTTTAGTTGTTATATAATTGACATCTGATTTCTTTGATATATCATCTAGATTTGCTTTCTTTAATTCTAAAAAAGCCTTATCAAATAGTTTTTTTATCATTTCTAATTTTTCTTTTTCAATTCTATCTTTATATAACATATATTTCCTTTATTTTTTTGCCTTTCTTCTCATTTTTTTATCTAAACTATCCAAGAAGACTCCATTCAAAATCGTTAGAATTTGGTAGGAGATGAATTGGATATCTAAATTGCAAACCTTTCCCATAAGTAATTAATGAAACATTTTTGATATTAGTATTAATAATGTTAGAATCATCTGACAATCTTACCCATGTTCCATAGTTGAATACACCTTTTACTTTGTAGATTTTCTTGTTTAATCTCACCACATCATTTGGCTGGAATTTATATCTTTGCTTCCTTATAGATGGCTTGAATCCCTTTCTGTTTGTTTGTATAGATCGGTTATTTCTGCGTGTCTGTTTAACTATGAAAGGTTTGTACCTTTTTTGATTAATACCACCAGCTATTACAAAAGCATCATTTATGTGTGACTTCTCTAAATCCAAAGCTCTTCTATTGAATTTAGTGATATATCCATAGGTGTGAGAAACTTTATCACCCTGTTTTTTTAATTGATTGATTAATTTCCATCTAACATTATTCATGAATGCTGCTTCTTTTAATGATTTATTTGCTTTTTCTTGTATTTTAGGATAACCAAACTCTTCTGCTGTTTTATTACCTTTTCTTTGATTACATTTATTACAACTAATGGTAAGATTAGAAACTCTATCGGTACCACCTCTTAACTTTGAAACTATATGTTCAACTTCTAAAGGGACATTTGTTTTACCACAGTAAGCACATTTTCTATTCCACTTTTCCAGTAGATATTCCTTAATTTCATAACCTTTAAGCTCACCTTGTTGATATTCAACCCCCTTGATTTCCGGATTCTGGATCTTTTGAGTGTCAAATGATGCAACTTCAATATTGATTTGAGTAATGGGCAGTATTTCTTTAACCTTATCTATTGCTTTGATATGAGTATTTAATTTATGTTCTATGCTTGGTGGTAACCAACCTTTCTTTTTGCTTGATACCCTGTTATTAAATCTTGGCTCTCTATACCAGAGTTTGCTTCTTTTTAGTCTTCTATACATTCTTCTTTCTGATAGTTTCTTTGATACATCACTTCTCAGCATAACTACACCTGATATTAATTCTTGGGTACTGGTAATAGCTGAAAATCCAATCTTTAAGTAACCAGCATCTATACCAAGTGTGATTGGCTGCTTGTTTTCTCCAGTTGGATAATTTAACTGAATTGTGAATGGCTTTGTTGTAATAACTTTTGCTTTCTTTTTTCTTAAAAGTTTGTTTGCCTTTTGCTGAGTTGTTGGCATAAGAGGTTTACCTCTCATATTTAGCACATAGACAATGTTCTGGACTCTCAAGTCAGAACTCCCTCTATGCTGGGAATGGTTCTCTTCGGAGATGTTATCAGCCAGTACTATGTCCTGTACACAAAGAGTTTCCTCTTTGTTTAATACAGAACTTACAGAGCAAGAGACTAGAGAAGTATCTCTTGGTGTGTTCTTTAACTTTACTGATAACTTCTGCTTCATTTAAAGCCTCCTAATCAACTAGTTACCCTTGAATCTCACGACTCAAGCCCCTTCCTTTAGGGAGGGGTGATTGACTGAGTGATTTTAGCAAAAATTTAAAGAATTAACAAAAGATTATTAATCGAACCCACGTTTGCTTATTTATAAAATTTATGATATATTATAAACTATATAAAAATTTTTTTAAATATAAATGTATTTTGCAATCGGTTTCTAAAATAACAGGAGAATATTAATGATTGGTGAAAAACTTACAAAGAGACAAAAACAGATCTTAGATTTTATTGAAGAGTTTATTATTAAAAAGGCTTATCCCCCAACAGTTAGAGAAATCTGCAAAGCAGTGGGGCTTAGCTCTCCAGCAACTGTTCAGAGTCATTTAGATAAACTAAAAACAAAAGGATATATTAAAAGAGATCCGCTAAAACCCAGGACAATTGAAGTAATATCTCCATCTATAAAATATGAAGGAATTTTAGGAAAGAAATTTGTTTCAGTTCCAATTGTAGGTAAAATTGCTGCTGGAATACCACTTTTAGCAGAACAAAATATTGATGAATATTTTCCACTCCCTACTAATTTTATTAGCTCTAAAGATAATTTTATGTTAAGAGTGAAGGGTGAAAGTATGATAAATGCAGCAATTAAGCCTGGAGACTTATTGATAATAAAAAGACAGAACAATGCTGAAAATGGTGATATTGTGATTGCATTGGTAGAAGATGAAGCTACAGTAAAAAGATTCTTTAAAGAGGATGGCAAAATACGTTTACAACCAGAAAACGATCTTATGGAACCAATAATATTATCCAATGTTAAAATATTGGGAAAAGTAATCGCATTAATAAGGAAAATATAGTTATATTATAGATTATGCTTTTACTACTTTATCTATTTTGAAACACTCAACTCTTTGTAGAGCATGTTTTGGTATGAGTACTCTTACTTCAATAGAATTTTCTAAATAAGTTTTTTCTTTTATCTGGCCTAATTCGTAAAGATATGAAAGGATGTTAGTTTTTTTATAGGGGATTGATAATATCACCTCAACTGTATTTCTATCGATAACTTTTATCAGTCTTTTAATCAGAACATCTATTCCGTTACCTTTTAATGCAGATATAAAAACTCCATCTGGGTATCTTTCTTTTAATCTATTTATTTCTAACCTTGGAAGGAGATCTATTTTATTAAAAACCATAAGTATAATGTTTTCATTAGCTTCAATATCAACCAGGACCTTATAAACTGCTTCTATCTGCTCTTCCATGTTAGGATGATATGAATCAATAATGTGAAGTAGTATGTCTGACTGCTTAACTTCCTCGAGAGTAGATCTAAAAGCAGCAATAAGTTGATGAGGTAATTTTTTAATGAAACCCACAGTATCGGAAAACAACAACACTCTTCCACCATCTACTTCTCTTCTTCTAATTGTTGGGTCTAAGGTTACAAATAACTTATTGTTAACTTCAACATTACTACCACATAAGAAATTTAACAGTGTTGATTTTCCTGAATTTGTATATCCGACTAATGATACTAATGGTATTCTTTTCCCTTTTCTCTTCTGTCTCTGAACATTTCTATGAACTTTTAATTGTTCTATCTCTTTTTTTAATAAACTAATTCTTTTCTGAATTTTTCTTCTGTCCACTTCCAATTTTTTTTCACCAGGTCCTCTTGTCCCTATTCCTCCTCCTAATCTTGACATTTCTATTCCTTTTCCCTTAAGTCTTGGAAGTAAATAGTTCATTTGAGCTAACTCAACCTGTAGTTTACCTTCATAGCTATGTGCATGCTGTGCAAATATATCTAATATTAAAGCTGTTCTATCAATCACTTTTACACCTATCTTCTTATTCAGTTTATCCTGTTGAGAAGATGTAAGCTCATTATCAAAAATAACAGTATTTGAATTAAGCGAATTAACCATTTCTGATAATTCATTAACTTTGCCAAGACCTATTAAATACCTGGGGTCGAATGAAGCTCTTATCTGAACTACTTCTCCAACCACTTCTGCACCTGATGTGATTGCTAAATTAGCAAGTTCTTTTAATGATTCCTCAATTTGGTATAATGTTTGATGTGGAAGTTTAATGCCTACTAAAAGGGCTTTTTCGTATGGTTCTATAGTGGTTATTTTTGTTGTATTTTCTGTTGATTTTTTAATATTTACTCTTTCTCCAATTAGTTGTTTTTCAAAAAAATATAAGAATTAAAATTTATAATTTTAATTTATCAATAACTTATATTACTGAATACCATTTTTATTGTTCACTCCCTATCATATTGAGACAAAAGCCAGCTATCTGAAAGTCTACCTCTATATACATAATCTACAGCACCTGTTAAGATGATATTGTTATCTTTCTCATGCCACAAGATTTCTAATTTTCCACCTAAAAGATGTACACCCAATTTTCGTTCAGTTTTATTTTTTAAAACTGATGCAATAGCTGCTGCACAAGCTCCAGTTCCACAAGATTCTGTCTCCCCTACTCCCCTCTCCCACACTCTAATATAAATCTCTTTTTTATTTTTCACTTCTACAAATTCAATATTTGTATTATTAGGGAAAAGTTTATGTTTCTCCAAAATTGGGCCTAATTTTTTTACCGGAGCTTTATCTATGTCATCCACAAAAATTACACAATGGGGATTACCAATAGAGAGGCAGGAAGCAAAAATTTTTTGTTTCTCCCCTATAAAGATTTCTTCATTTAATGGGTCTCCATCCTTCCCTCTTATAGGAATCTTTTCCCTTTTAAATTCTGGTATTCCCATGTTCACACTGATCTTATTAATTACACCTTCCCCTTTTTTGATTATTATCTCCCTTATTCCAGCCAATGTTTCTATGTTAAATTTTTTCTTTTGCATTAATCCCAGGTCAGATATGTATCTACCCAAACATCTAATACCATTTCCGCTTATTTCAGCTTCTGAGCCATCAGCATTATATATAGTTGCTCTAAAATCTGCTTTATCAGAAGGTAGTAGAACAACTACACCATTTGCACCAATTCCATAACATCTCTCACAGATATTTTTTATAAGATGAGGTGGAATATCATTTTCTTCAAACAATGAATTAACAATAATAAAATCATTACCCAATGCATGCATCTTTGTAAATTTCAATTTTTACACCCCTTATATTAATTACCTGATAAAATGATTTTTCTATTTTAATTGTTTAAACAATTTTTTTTAAAATACAATTTCAATTATTTTATTAATTATACTATCAAATTTCTTATTCTTTTTGATAAAAAACCAATTTACTCGAGGATCAGCCCTTAACCACGTTAATTGTCTTTTTGCGAAATTTCTTGTATTTTTCTTTATGAGTTTTATAGCTTCTTCTTTTGTCAATTCATCGTTAAAAAATGAGAGAACTTCTCTATAACCTATTGCCTGTTTTAAAGCAAATTTGTTTCCATATCCCTTTTTTATTAATCCCTCAACCTCATCAAAAAGTCCTGAACTGATCATATTATCTACTCTTTTTTCGATATCATTATATAGTTCATCTCTATTTTTGTTTAACCCAATCATGGTTAAATCATAAATAGACTTTCTTTCTTTCCACTGTTTTTGAAAGGATGAGAATTTTTTACCAGATGTATAATATACTTCTAAAGCTCTAATTATTCTTCTTATATCGTTAGAGCCAATTTTTTTTGAATATTCTTCATCCACTTTAATCAGTTCCATATACAATGATTTTAATCCTTCAGTTTCTATCCTATTTTTTAATTTGTCTCTCTCCCTTTTATTAAATATATTATCTGCAAAATGCAAATCATCAATTACTGATCTAATATATAATCCAGAACCACCAACTAAAAATGGAATTTTTCCTCTATTTAAAATATCATCAATACATTTTCTTGCTGATCTTTGGAATTCAGCAACAGTCATTATGTGATCTGGAGGACAAATATCAATCATATGATGAGTAATTTCTTTTCTCTGCTCGATTGTCGGTTTTGCGGTACCAATATCCATTCCAATATATACCTGTATTGAATTTCAGCGTTTATCTTCTTTGAAACTTCAATTGATATTTTAGTTTTACCAATGCCAGTAGGACCAATAAGTGCTATCAACTTCTTTTTCTTGTTTCTTTTATTCATTTCTATAATTAATTTTTTTTAAATTTTTAAGTTTATATTGATTATATTATAAAAATTCAGTAGGTCATTATAACTTAATCTTTGAAATTAACTTATTTATAATAAAAAAGTTAATATAAAGCCAAGCAGGAATTCCTATTAATAATCCAACCATATCAACTAATCTGATTTCATGAATCTTATTAATGTAAATTAAAAGTGGACCTTCAAATTTAGTTGGGATAGCAAATATAATTG
>JABUBK010000188.1_pt1 | contig 13330 bp, 16 predicted proteins | sample 7332671 | NCBI WGS metagenome assembly JABUBK01 (sample SAMN07256342, study PRJNA390944) | subsurface metagenome | isolation source: Methane hydrate marine sediment | place: Pacific Ocean: Eastern North Pacific, ODP site 1244 | collected 2002
TAATTTCTTAATTTTCTTAACTAAAAAAATATTTAAAAAAGATTTAAAAAGGAATGTTAAATAATGAATGAGGAAAATAAATATAAGCCTAATAAAAAACAAGCCTTATTTATAGATCTGTATATTGATCTGAACAATAGACTAACATTAAAACAAATTTGCAAAGAAGTCGGTATTACGCGACAGACAAGTTGGAATTGGTTTCAGGATCAGAACTTCACAGATTATCTTAATTCAAAAAGAAATGAGATTTTAGCCAGGTCTCAAACGGCAAGAATGTTAGTCGCAGTAAGGAAAGCATTGTCTGGAGATTTTTCTTTTAGCTGAAAGAATGAAAAAGGCAGAGAAGTTAAAAAAAGAGAAATTAAAAAAACAGAAAAGAAGTAAATGAATATATCTTTAATAACAGAACTTGCTGAGAAAAGACAAGAAGTAAGAAACGAATATTTAAAGAGTTTGCCTGATGAGAAACTTTTACAATTAAAATACAATTGGAAATATTGGGCAAGACCTGAACAATTGCCTCCTCCAGGAGATTGGACATTTTGGTTAGTTAATGCAGGAAGAGGATTCGGCAAAAGTCGTACTGGAGCAGAATGGATTATAGATCAAGTCAGGAAAGGATTTACTAAAATTGGATTGATAGGTTCTACAGCTTCAGATATTAGAGACATAATGATAGAAGGAGATAGTGGGATACTGACGATATCAAGACCGGATTTCAGACCTTTATATGAGCCATCTAAAAGAAAGTTAACTTGGCCGAATGGAGCTATTGCTCATACATATTCCGCTGAAGAACCTGATAGACTTAGAGGTCCACAATTTGAAAAGATATGGGCAGATGAGTTAGCAGTATGGAAATATCCTGAAACGTGGGATATGGCTAAATTATCATTAAGATTAGGTAGAAAACCACAAGCGATAATAACTACAACTCCTAAGCCTAAAAGGGTGCTTAAAGAATTAATTGCAGATAAGGATTGTGTTGTCACAGGTGGATCTACTTATGACAACATACAAAATTTAGCAGAAAGCTTTTATAAAGCTATTGTAGATAAATATGAAGGAACAACTTTAGGACAGCAAGAGATTTATGCAGTTCTTTTAGAAGAGTTGCCAGATGCTTTGTGGCAAAGAAAAATGATTGCTGATAATAGAGTATCAGATATAGATTTAAGTAAGTTAGTAAGAATTGTAGTTGGTGTAGATCCTGCAGGAACAGGCAAGGAAACTTCTAGTGAAACAGGAATTATGGTTTGTGGAGTAGATAGTAATTTAGAAGGCTATGTTATAGATGATTTAAGTTGTAAAAAAAGACCTAAAGGATGGGCATCTGAAGCAATTAAAGCATATCAAAAGTATGGAGCAGACAGAATAATAGCAGAAATGAACTTTGGTGGAGAGATGGTGGAAAGTGTAATAAGAAATGTAGATCCAAACGTAAGTTATAAATCCATTTATGCTTCAAGAGGAAAGAGAGCAAGAGCTGAACCTATTAGTGCATTATATGAAAAAGGAAGGATACACCATGTTGGAACATTCAAAGACCTGGAGGATCAGCAATGCAACTTTACTCCAGAGACTAAAACAAGCCCTGACAGAATAGATGCTTTAGTATGGTGTTTTACAGATTTAATAATAAATAGAACAGAAAGAAGAATAGTTAGAGCGAAATCAGTTAGGTGAGATTATGCCTTATAAGGATAAAGAAAAACGAAAAGAGTATATGAGAGAATATAGAGCCAAAGGTAAGGTTTCTGTAAACCCTGTAAACCCTGTAAACCCGAAAGTCTTACTTCTCTTCCTTATCTTTATAAAGAGAGGCTATTTTTTCTAATTTCTTTTTCTCTTCTTCAGTAAATATTGAATCAAAATCAAAGTCTTTTATTTTATCTTTATCTTGTAATATTTTTTTAACATGAACTATCATCATACCGCTTGGAGTCCACTTGCTTTCAGATATTAAATTATCCTTATATAAGTCAAATTTCAATGTTTCATCAATTTTAAAAAATTGTTCAATTAATTTCCTAAGTAATTCTGGATTAAATTCTGGTTGATTTTGATTCTCTTCTTTCACATTAATTCCTCCATTTATAATTTTAATAATAACAGATGCAGTATTAATAGCAATATCCTTTATGATAATTCTTTTATATAATAATAAATAAGTAAGTTATAGAGGTAGAACTCAATGGAAAAGTTTACAAAGTAAGATATATTGGTATAAATTCTCCTGAATATGATCAACCATTTGGTGATAAAGCAACTCAAGCAAACTCCTCTTTAGTATTTGGTAAGACTGTAATATTGGAGAAAGATGTTTCAGAAATAGATAAATACGGAAGATTGCTAAGATATGTATATGTAGGAAATCTTTTTGTAAATGCTCATCTTGTTAAGTTAGGCTGGGCTCAAGCTGCTACTTATCCCCCAGATGTAAAATATTCAGATTTATTTGTTTCCCTTGAGAGAGAAGCTAGAGAAAATAATGAAGGCTGCTGGGCTATACCAGAAGAAACTGAGGAAGAGCAACCGCCACCTACTAAAATGTTTGTAGGAAGCAAAAAATCTGATGTTTATCATTATCCAAATTGTAGATATGTAAAGAAGATATTACCTGAAAATATAATATGGTTCACAAGCGTTGAAGATGCAAGAAATCATGGATATAGGCCTTGTAAAGTTTGCAAGCCACCATAATAAAAGAATTCACATTTTAGAGAATTGAGGAAAAAACTGAATCGGAACGGGCGAAGGAAAGGAGTACAGCAATCAAAAAAATAAAGAATTAGCTCTACCACAGTACTACTTATTAGTAAGAGAAAATGGATATTTAAAGGCTCAAGTAGATATTTTTAAAAATCAGATAGAAGAACAAAAAAATAGGATAAAACTTTTAGAAGAGCAACTTACATATCAAAAAACAAGCTGGATTAAAAGACTATTTAAGAGATAATGTAATTATGTATGAGAAAATATATTAAAAGAAATATATAGATAAAAAAATATAAAAAGAAAGGAGTAATATGATATGTCCACATTGCTTAGTAGGGTTTCGTCCAGAGGTTAAACAGATCTATCTTGGAGTGGATGAGGATGGTGAATGGGGCATCTTAAAAATTAATTGTACTGAGTGTAAAAAAATGATACTTACTTTGATAAGAGGAGAGGATGTTTCAAGAGCAGGGGGTTGTAATTTTAAATTTATAGACAAGCGTATTTTATTTTATCCTAAAAGAATAAATCGCCCTCCTGTTCCTTCTCAAGTTCCCAAAGAGTTAGCAGAGGACTATAAAGAAGCATGTTCAGTACTTAATGATAGTCCTAAAGCAAGTGCAGCCCTAAGTCGCCGTTGTCTTCAGCACTTATTAAGAAAGAAAGCAAAGGTAAAGCCGGGGAATCTTGTAGACGAAATACAACAAGTAATTGATAGTGGTGAGTTACCCACGTATATTGTGAAAGATATTGATGCAATACGTAATGTTGGTAATTTTTCTGCACACCCTATTAAAAGTAAAAAAACAAGAGAAATTATAGAAGTGGAACCTGGAGAAGCTGAATGGAATCTTAATGTTTTAGAATCTTTGTTTGATTTTTATTATGTTAAACCAGCGGAGTCAGAAGAGAGAAGAAAGGCTCTAAATAAAAAGCTAATAAATGCAGGGAAAAAACCAATGAAAAGGAAAAAATAATTGGATTAAAAGATTGTTTAAAAGATAAAAATTTTATAAGGCAGAGTGTCTACGAAAAAATTTGAACAGAATTCTTTAGCGACAAATTCTTAGTATTTTTATTATAATCTTCTTGCAATAATTAATAAAGTTATGTATACTAAGATTAGCATTTAAACTAGGTTTATATTTATGAAAAAACGACCAAAAAACACAGAAAAATCATTGAATAAACAAACTGGATATTCGGTTTATAATGCAGAATTTAAAAAGCGAAAAAAGCAAAGCAAGTTACCGAAAATTTATCCTAAATTGCCAGATAAAAAATTTGACATAATATATGCTGACCCACCTTGGTATTATAGAGGGAAATTGCAATTCGATAAAAGCAGTAAAAGTAAAGAAAAAATGGACCTGTCAAAAAACATATTCATTAGCTCAGCTATATTTAAATACCCAACATTAAAAAAGAGCGAGCTGATGAAAATTCCTGTTTACGAAATTGCAAAGGATGATTGTCTTTTATTTATGTGGACGACGAATCCCCATTTAGCTCAGGCCATAGAGGTAGGTAAATCATGGGGATTTGAATATAAAACAGTTGCATTCGTCTGGGATAAAATGATGCACAATCCTGGGCATTACACTCTTTCTTACTGCGAGTTATGTTTATTGTTCAAGCGTGGCAGAATACCGAAACCAAGAGGTGCAAGAAATGTAAAACAATTAATTAGAAGCCCAAGGGGAAAACATAGTAAAAAACCAATAGAAGTTGCTCATAGGATAGAGAAAATGTTTCCAAGTCAAGAGCGCATCGAATTATTTGCAAGAAAAAAACTTAAAGGCTGGTCAGCATGGGGCTTAGACATGATTGAGGAAAGTAGTGAATGATCATTAATCCAGAAGGTGCTTTAGTTTTTTATTAAAGTGGCTGATTAGTGATTTGTCACTTGCTGAGTTACTCCACATAAAAAAATGGTCAGAATATTCAGCATACCAGCAAGTTATTTCTCTTACTCGCTTTGGATCACGGGCAATATCACCTTGGAAGACAACCCAAAATGGTAAGACATCATTACCAATCTTTCCATGTTTTCTTAATATTTTTAGCAGGCCTGGTGTGAAGAACTTACACGATCTCTCGTGAGCATTTCCTCTACCCGCACTACGAGGTTTTCCCTCTACCCACCCATCCTGTCTCTTAACTTCTACATAAAGTGTTTTTTTTGTTTTTGTATTATCTATGGCGAAATCTATTGATATTCCATGTCTCCATGTTTGATTCTTCGGAGTATAAATCTTTGCCAATACCTCTTTACTGAGTTTAATATCAGAGTAAATATCTTTAAATTCTTTTGGTTTTTTACGTATTCTTAAGCTTGAACCCTCAAACTCTTTTGAAAATACTTCAAAAAAATTTTTCTCTGCAATTCCAGCCTTAGAGCCGCTAGAATCTTGCCAAATATCTCTTTCCCTTAATTGTTTTTTTCCCATAAATTTATTTTTCTAAGTTCATTAGTTTGTCAAGCGAAATTCCAAGAGCATTGGCAATTTTTTCAATATTTTTCAGCGTTATATTCTTTTCTGCTCTTTCAATCATTCCAATATATGTACGATGAACACCAGCCTTTGCAGCAAGCTCCTCTTGAGAAAGCCCTTTTTTTAAACGTTCTTCTCGAACTTTGTCTCCGAATTGTTTTAGCACTCGTAACTTTTTGTTCATATCGAATTTCGTTTTCTTAAAACATTGCTAACTTTAGTATAAATCCTTGATAACTTTAGTTCTACATACTATAGTTAGCATATGAGCATTAAACCATATCCTTTAAGGTAGAAATGTTAAACTATACTAATAAGTAAAGTCCTGTTATTCTTTAAACTTTTAATTAAATTTATACCTATCCTTAAAGCATAAGAAACTGTTATCTAACCTATACCCAACCTATCATAAAAGCCACAGAAATAGCCCTTAATTGCTGTTAGAGAAGTAAAGGTATATCTTTTTATTATCCCCTCTTTAATATATTATTTAGATAAAAGTATTATTTTTTATCCTATATAAAATATATTTCTTATGTTTAATAGTGGGATAGACAAGAATAAAGGAAAAAGGGTAAGGAAAAAGATACCTCAAAAGATTTAGAACTTCCCCCTTATTTTGTTTTGGTTAGGCAAGTAGGTTATCTGGAAGCGAAGGTTGAGATGTTAGAGAAAGAAAACACACTATTAAAAAAGCAATTAACATACCAAAAAACAAGCTGGATTAAAAGACTATTTAAAAGATAGTTTCAGAAAGTTACTGGAATAATATAAAAATATTAATGAGGGTCAATAAAAATTATATTCTTGCTATTGAACTTGCAAACCCAGTAAAATACAAAAATGATAAATATATTCTTGAAACAAGGTTATTTAAAAGTCAATATAACAAGTTAAAGAATCATAAAGATAAGATAAAATCTTTTTTGGATGAAATTACAGGAAGCGAAAACAGTTCGGAAATAATTTTTGACAAAAGAGTTAATTTTTAGATTTTTAACTCCACGCTATTTTGCTTTGCATAATGTAAAATAAAATTATCAATGAAACATTAAACTGATTGGAAAAATATTATTAAACTGATACCATATGAGGTGTATTTAAAAACAAGTATTTGTTATTTATATACTGAAATTAATAGTAAATATATTGGAGTAGATTTTTATTACAAATGGATGTTTTAACAAAAAAACAAAGAAGCTATTGCATGTCACAAATTAAAGGTAAGGATACAAAGGCTGAGCTAGTATTCAGAAAATACATTTGGTCAAAAGGGACAAGGGGATACAGAACCCATAGTAAAATTGCTGGAAAGCCGGATCTTTACTTTCCAAAAAAGAAAATTGCTATATTTATAGACGGTTGTTTTTGGCACAAATGCCCAAAGTGTTTTATAGCACCAAAATCAAACAAAATCTTCTGGATGAACAAGATTAACGGGAATATCAGAAGAGACAGGAAGGTAAACAAGCTGTTGGAGAAGGATGGAATTAGGGTAATCAGGTTTTGGGAGCATGAGATCAGGGAGAACTTGGAAGAATGCTATAATAAAGTGAGGAATGAATTAATGCTGGAATGGTTAATTGAACAAAGAGCATAGTTTTAATTCCAAAATCAAAACAAAGCAGATTTAATATGAAAAAAAACAAGGATAATGGAAAATTTACAGTAGTTGACCTGTTCTGTGGTGTAGGCGGATTTAGTGAGGGTTTCAAACAAGCGGGTTATAAAATATTAGCTGGTATTGACAGCGTCGATACATTTATAAAGACATTTAAAAGGAATCACAAAGGCGCTATTGGTATTTGTGGGGATATCAGGGAATTATCTGTAGAGGATATGGAGAAAATGTTGGGGGACAGGGAGATTGATGTGGTTGTCGGCGGCCCTCCATGTCAGGGTTTCAGTATAGCTGGAAGACGGGACCCAAAAGATCCGAGAAACTCGCTTTTTATGGAGTTTGTTAGAATTGTCAAAGGATTTAAAGCCAAATACATAGTAATGGAGAATGTAAGGGGGCTTCTCTCAATGAGGACCGTGAAAGGAGATTCTGTTGTTGAAATAATCCAGAATGAGTTTAAAAGGATCGGATATGAAATGGAATACAAGGTGTTGCTTGCTGCTGATTTTGGTGTGCCCCAGAAGAGATATAGAGTGATATTTATAGGCACCAATACAAAAAACAGGATTACATTTCCGGAACCGACACATTCAAAAAACCCAGAAGACACACTATTCAGAGACAATATTAAAAAGTGGGTTCCCGTTAAAGATGTTTTACTGGCAAGGGAAGAGGTAGGTGAAAGCTTTTTCCATTCAGAAAGGATGATAGAGGGGTTTAAGAGAAGAAAAGAGAGACATAGAGCTAGGGGTAATGGATTTGGCTGGCAAATACTGCGCACAGATGAACCCTCTTTTACTATTTCTGCCAGATACTGGAAAGATGGGTCGGATGCTTTGGTGAAATATTCTGACTCAGAGATAAGGATGCTCACTTCCCTAGAATGCGCCAGAATACAAAGCTTCCCAGACAATTATGAATTTATGGGAAGTAAAAGGGAGATCTACACACAAATAGGAAACGCAGTACCGCCCTTATTGGCGAAGGCTATTGCAGAGGAAATAAGAAAGTATCTAATTATGAAATAAAGGAAGACTATCAATTAAATCACCAACAGTAATGATTATATCAACCGCTTCTACCTTCTGATCGGTAAGAATGTATCCAGAGAATTCGTCAAAGAGTTTCCATATACGCCCCCTCTTTTTGAAAATCTTCTTTGGAACGCCGTCTTCGGTGACACAAATAAACACACACTCGTTTTCATCTGCTTTTTTTATTATAGAGTCTGAAGTTATTTTTTTGCCTTTTTTTATAGCTTCTATGCTAACAAAATTTTTATCAACAACAAAAACACACTGAGCTCTTATTTTTTGGTAGCCTATGCAGTTTTCTATTAAAGAACACTCATAACATGAAATCGGATTTGCACCTCTTAACTCGTTATTTCCTGTATCACCAAATCTTGTACACCATAACACATCGAAAAAGGTCTTTATATTTGTCTTTTTAGCTTGACACGAGTGCCATATGGCTCTTTCAAGTTTCCCTAGTTTACGAAACTTTCCAAGATATTCTTCCTCTGATTCGATTCCCAATGCTCCCTTATAGAATGATTCGACCCACGTATCAATAGGGGTTATTTCCTCTTTTCCAAAACCCTGCTGCAAAAAACAGGCAACCGCTTTTTCCGAAACACCGACTCCAGCTTTTGAGACATAGAAATTGACGAAAAAATCCCTATCCCAAGAATAATAATCCTTTTCAAAAACTGTCATTATACTCCATATAAAATAGGCCGCTCGCCATGAATGGCGGTTAAAGGCGTCTACCAATCTTTCAACAGACTCTCTCTCATGTATATCGATTTTTCCGTCTTCAAACAGAGGGTAGCTTACTTTTTGAATAAAATCATCTTTTTTCACTGGCCAAGCCTTTTTCATGGATTTAATTTTTATTTCACATATCTCCTTTTCATTCACAAAGAATATCTTCCAGATCTTCTTCATAACATTAAAAAGAGTATTGAATTTGGGGAAATCCACAAAATTCCTGTTTGTGACATCCTTATAGGAGGGAAGCAAAAAGAGGTCGAGATAATCCCACTTACCCTCAAACGGTATTCTCTCCCCGAATATGCTTAAGAAGTTATACAACATCCGCATTTCGCTTTGTCTTCCGGTTCTTGGCCACCAAGCAGAAACAAATCTTACAATTGAATAAATTTCATCATAAAATTTGCCGTAGGGAATATGGTCTCCATAAACTCTTGAGACACGTTCCCATAGATCAGTAAAAAATATTTTATATTCCTCATGCACATTGCAGCATTCTAATATATCCTCCAGTCCGACTTTATTAGTTATGCCCAGTCTTTCCTTAAGTTCCTGTGTTATATGGTGCATCAATTCGGAATTTGATTCCAAATCAACATTGGACAGAAATACAATGCCAACATCGCACGTTTTGTCATCTTTGATATTAAAGGAGGATGATACGGGACAGCCATAAATTCTTACACCATTTTTTAATGTGTGTATATACATAATGGGAAATTGCGGAAGGTCAGGATAGTAAAACTCAAATATAGGTATCCATTGAATCGGTATATCATTAATCTTTATAACAGATTCAAATTTGATTGGTTCTATCATTGTTTCTTTTTATGAAATAATCCAAATTTTTTTTATAAATTTTGGCAAATCTCTTTAATTGAACAATGTCTATTCTTCTTTGACCTGTTTCAATTTTTGAAATGCAAGACTGGGATTTTCCAAGTAATCCAGCAACCCTATTTTGATTAAAGCCCATATCTTTTCGGGCCTTTTTTAATTGTTCAATTATGTATATATGATCCTCAGAATAAATAGTTTTGTTCATAATACAAACCTAATAATACATATATAATAAATCCCATAATGGAATATTCCAAAACGGAATATTTATTTTAACTTTGAATTAATCCTTTGCAAAGTTAAAGCGGTTTTATCCAAAATTAAACAAAGATAGAGATGCGTTAGTATCAATACACCCCCACCTATTTTTGGCTGTCATGTTACATATTTCTGGTTGGCTAGTTATAGTGTTTTTGTAGAAAAGAGTATCAAAAATGATAGTAATAGAAATTTAACAAATAAAAAACCTCCCAGAGTGTAAACCCTGAGGGTTCTTTTATTCAGTATTAATGCATATATCTTTTATGATAATTCTTTTATATAAAGAAAGAACAATAGGGGATAAAAAATGAAAACGAAAATTAAATGGTGGTTAGAATTACCATCTGATAGTCCAAATATTATTGAAGATGATATCATTGAAGTATGGGGGTTGGGGGGTGGTGTAGAAACCTATACTACAGCAATAGGTTCTGAAAATACTGTTCCAAGGATACTTGGTGTATATATTGAGTTGTTAGTCAAAGCAGGTAGTAGACAAAATATAGGGATTCATAAAAAAGCTATATAGAGACTTGGAATAATAAATGAGAAAAAGAGTTGGATTAGTGTAAAATAGATTTAATAAAAAATGTATTTCAACTAGAATATTTCGTGTAAAAATGAGTTATCTGAAATGGCGATCAAATAAAAATTAGGAGGGATGATAAAAATGTCAAATCTAAATCGTGAAATAGAATCCGGGGTTATGAAAATTAATACATTTGTGGAAGAAAAATTAGCCAAGGACAAATTACTAATTCCTACTTTTCAGCGAGAATTCGTATGGAAACCTGAGAATATAAAAAAATTGTGGGATAGTATCTTCAGGTTCTATCCAATTGGTAGTATTCTATACTGGGTAACAGATAGTTATCTTCATACACACCGGAAACTTGGCGGTTTTGTATTTCCCCATGATGAAGATAGTCTGCGAAAGTTCAAGGAATGGGCATATATCCTTGATGGACAACAGCGGGCTACGTCTTTACTTGTTTCTTTACTGGGCGGAAAGGGTAGAGTTAAGGAAGAGGAGGATTTTGACTATACTATGTATTTTGACGCAACGAATGCTACTTTTTTCTTCGCAAAAGAATTAGAAAAGCGTAAATCTAAGGTAAACCCTGCTTTTCTCATTAGACTTAAAGATGTACCGAAATGGAAATTTAGTTTTTATAAAGAGATATCAAATCAAGACGGATTTAATAAAGACATAGAATATAATTTAGAGCAACTCCAACGAATATTTAAAGATTATAAATTGGTTTTTGTTCGTATCCAAGGGGTTGATGTTGATGAAGTTTGTGAAATTTTCGAGCGGGTTAATCAGGAAGGGAAAAAACTAGATCCTATTGATATTATTGTTGCCAGAACCTATCGCAATGAAGATTTGGAAAAAGGAATAAAGATGTTCTATTTACGTGATAACCTCCTAAATCTAAAAGAAGTATTATCATCTCAGGGAAACAGGTTTCAAAATTTGGAGGATTTAAGCATTGTTCAGATGATTTCAATCTGCCTTCGTAAAGAGGAAACAGGAACTCGAAAATCATTTGGAATCACTCCAAAAGCCCTTGGTAATTTAAAGACAGGGGTTTTAGAAGATAACTGGGATACTTGTCAAAAAACAATATTTGAGATGATTAAGTTTTTATCAGACCTGAAAATCCATGGTCCTGATATGTTACCATATGTTTACTTACTATTTCCTCTTTGTCATCATTTTCATAGAAATACTTCGCCCAATCGGAAGACTGCTAAACAGTGGTTCTGGAGAACGGCATTTGGTCTTGAGGACTTCCGACGGGCTGATGAAGTCTATGACTACTGCACTGAATTTTTTGATAAAATAGAGCGAGGAGAAGAACCAACTATTCCACAACTTGAACTCTCAAAAGCAAAACTTGTCCATGCACGTTATTATTATAGGAGTGCGTTAACCCGTGCAGTACTCGCATTTTTTGCCAAGCAAAATCCTCTTGATTTTTCAGATCCCGATGCAAGGGTTCTTGATACTGTTTATCTCTTGCTATCACAGGCACCGAATTTGCATCATATTTATCCACGAAATTTCCTCCAAAATATAAAAGGATTACCAGAAGATTCGCCAATTGACAGTTTGATGAATATCTGTTATTTGCGAGCAAAAACTAATATAAAAATAGCAGACAAAAATCCCTTACACTATTTTCAAGAATTTGAAAGTGTGAGTAGTTTTAATAAAATACTTAAATCACACTTAATCCCAAAAGAATTTATCGAGAGAGAGGAGTTCAAGCCAGAAGATTATAGGGATTTTCTATATGCTAGAGCAGAATTGTTCTGTAAAAAACTTAAAGATGAGATGCCTAATGTTGAGGTGAAAATTGTTGATTGATATAAAAAGACTGCCACTTCATATAACACAGTATAAAAGGTTCGTGCCTTGCGACACTCACTCAAATCCCTACTTCATCGGGAATTTTTTTATGCTGGAACCGTTAGGCGAAATGCTCACTTTGGGGCTAAATATTTAAAAACAATTTGAAAACTTAATAAAAATTGATATAATTTAAAACATATTTTTATGCAAAAAAATAAGCCACTTAAGTGGCTTATTAAAACTTTTTACACTTTGGGAAGGAATTTTTGAATCCGGTAAATTTTAAATTCCTTCTAGCATAAGGGGATTTTTTTATCAAAACCCGATTGCTTTATGTTATTATAGCAAAATTTTTTTAGTTGTCAAATAAATCTATAGTAAAATTCGCAGTTATTTTTATACAGATTGGAAATAAGTGAAAAAGAAATTCAAAGGATTTATAAAACCAACATACACTCAAACACCAAATGAGGTTTTCGATATACTTCTCGATATGTTAAATGGCTCAGAATTGAAAGTCTTACTTTATATTATCCGTAGAACCTTTGGATTTAAAAAGGAAAGCGACAACATATCTTTAAACCAGATAGTGAGTGGGATAAAGAAAAAAGACGGATCAATACAGGATTATGGTACAGGAATTTCGAAATTATCAGCAAGAAAGGCAGTAAAGGTATTGACAAATAAAAATGTTATTTTAAAGATTAGAAGAAAAGATAAAAGTGGTAAGGATAAATCTCCAAACTATTCATTAAATATTATAAAAACCCCGTTTATTAAAAACATAGAAACCTTTATGGGTTTTACCATTCCAAACTATACTTTAGTCCCAGATGAAGTTTTTGATTTGTTGCTTTCAAAATTATCAGGATCTGAACTTAAAACCCTTTTATTTATATTAAGACAAACCTTTGGTTACTCTAAAGAAAGTGAAGACATTTCATTAAAAAGGATGTTAAAAGGCTACAAAGATAAGGATGGAAACATAGTTGATAGAGGTGTTGGAGTAGATAAAAAAACATTAATTAAAACGATAAAAAGCCTTTCTAAAAATAAGGTAATTATAAAGGAAAAGAGATTTAGTAAAGAAAAAGGAAATGAGCCTACAAATTACAGACTTAACATAAAATTTGACCCGTGGGGTAAAAAGTTACCCCTCCGTGGTGGAAAAAATATACCCTCCGTAGAGGAAATAATTACCCCTCCCGTGGTAGAAAAAATAACCCCACATATTAAAAATATACATATTAAAAATATA
>JABUBK010000189.1_pt1 | contig 13314 bp, 30 predicted proteins | sample 7332671 | NCBI WGS metagenome assembly JABUBK01 (sample SAMN07256342, study PRJNA390944) | subsurface metagenome | isolation source: Methane hydrate marine sediment | place: Pacific Ocean: Eastern North Pacific, ODP site 1244 | collected 2002
GTTCAGGTATCGGGAAGGTATATCCAGAGAGTGCCGGTATCTTTAGATTAACCTAAACCAAAATTATATAAGGAGAATAAAATGCCAGAACCAGAACCAGAACCAGAAGAGGAAAAACTTTGTCCGGTTAGCTTGTCGGGAGAAGGAGAAAAGCCTTGCAGAAAAGAAGGCTGTGAATGGTGGATTGAAGAACATGGTAGACGTGAAATAAGTAGGACGTTGGCGGGAGGATGCTCAATAAAAGTAATCGCTCTAACCGTTAGAAACCGTTAGAACATAATCTCGGCTTAGATAAACAACAAAAAAAGTACATACCAGGGGAGGGGAGCTTGAAAAAGATTGCTATTGCAAATCGAAAGGGCGGGGTAGGTAAGACCACAACTGCAGTCAATATAAAGAGATCGTAAAAATACCTGAAAAAGCACAGACCAGGAAAACGGGTATATTTTCTATGCGTAAACGAGAAGGATTTCCCCTTGAAAAAGGGGCGTTTATATGGAAAAGGTAAATGTTTTATACCCCTGAGAAAGAAACGGGGCTTATAATGGCTGTTTTGAGAATATGGGGGTATTTTACATAAAAAGAGATTACTCACCGATATCGGGGAGATTGCTGATAGATTTCACTTAAGCTGAATTGATTACTGAACGATATCTAAAGGATATCACTTTAAGGAGCAAACAGGATGAAGAAGGTGGCGTTCACGATTCAAAAAGGCGGGACTGGCAAGACAACACTCTCAGGAAACTGTGCTTATGCAGCTGCTCGCACTAAAAAGACCGTCCTGGTCGATTGTGATCCTCAGGGGAACAGCTCGTCCTGGTTCTTGACAAAGGGAGTCGCTTACGAGCTCGCTGATGTTCTCAAGGGAGAGGTCAAGGTCCAGGATGCAGTTGTCCAGGTGGGAAAGTTTTACATGATTCCTACATTCGGGCTCGATGGGAACTTGAAACAGTACGGGGAAAATCAGCTCAATGATGAACCGTTCATATTCGAGGATCTGTGCTCAGGGCTCGAGGTCCAGGGATTCCAGGTGGCTATATTCGATCTGTCTCCGGGGATGTCGAAGCTCGAAAAGTGTGTGATACTGGCTATGGATGAAGTGATTACTCCGCTCACTCCGGAGTTTTTCTCAGTGGATGGGATCTCGATATTCAATGCTGAGCTCCAGAAGATAAATAGATCCTTCAGGAAAAACGTGCAGCACAGGACCGTAGTAGCGAATAATGTAAACAGAAGGTTCAGGAGGCACAACGTCTACTATAAGCAGTTCCAGGACCTGAAGTATAAGCTGTTTACAGTAGGACAGGATGCTAAGCTCGCAGAGTCGCAGATGTATAATAAGTCGATTTTCGAGTATTATCCTGAGAGTAAAACGATCCCCGAGCTCGAGAAGCTCACTGCTGATATCATAGGAGGATGATATGCCTTTGAAAAGAGATGACATGGAGAAAAGGGTGAAGGAGTCGCTGCAGGAGTCCGGGCTCCCGATGAAGAGTCCGGGAAACCTGAAACCGTTACTGATACGATTGAGCGAGCTCGATAAGAAGGCACTGGAGAAGCACTTCCAGAGAAAGGGGCTGAGGATGGCTCAGGGAATACGGATGATTATCAGGGAGTATATGGAGAGAGAAGGAGTACAATAGGGCAAGAAGGTGCAGGAGTTTAAGCAGTTTATAAGTTTGAAGGAGGATGTCCAGAGAGGCTATAGCTCGAAAAAGGAGATCATATTATGTCTTATCGAAAAAGACGGGGAAGCGATACTTGGCATTGGTGTAAGAATTGCTCGAACTATCCAAAAACAAAATACGAGGAAAGATTTACCAAACCAACTTCAGGTGAGCTTTGCAACGAGTGTAAAAGCAAGGAAAAGAAGAAACAGTGTCGCAAATGAGAAGGCGGTAGAGAGAGGATATACGCCATGTAAGGTGTGTGGGGCACCGACTCTATATTAAAAACAAATAGGCAATATCATGGCTAAGCAATATAAACCTTATCATTCTGTAGATAGTGAAGTTTGTCATATTTTTAGTGATTGTACAGTAGGAAATAATATTAAACGAGATAACAGGAGGCTAGGATCAGCTGGTAAAAGACTCTGTAAGGTTTGCCAAGATATAAGAGATGGAAAACGCAAGAGATAGATTAGAAATCTATAAAGAAATTCTTAAAAGCCCCCAGACACACAAGAGAAAATATACGAGGGTTGTGATTAAGCATACGATCAGATGGGGAGATAAGGAGAAGCATTACTAAATTTATATTCAGTATATCTGTTTTTTATCATAATAAAAACGAGAAAGTAAAATGTTTGAAAACATTAACATTTTTGCAGGTGATTGGGAACCTTCGTTTATATTAATTACTGTATGTATTTCTGTTGTCATACTAGGTTTTGCGTTTATTATCCCAAGATTAATATTTAGACGCCAAGTATTTTCTGATTTGCTTTCAGAGTATCGCTCAACCGAAATGGGTGTCGCTGTTAATAATCTATGGGGCTTTATAGAGACATGTGTAAAAAATAAAAGGAAGATAGTTGATGAATATTTAAATATTTTTAACCGAGATAAAGAAAGTTGTTCGGGTCTTGAACAATGGCAAAACACTTTGCATTACCATAGAAGAAAAGTTTCCCAATTTTACCAACAAGTAGCACAACTCAATTTATTTTTATTTAAGCGTAAACTTTTAAGAAGTTTATCTAAGGGTGATTTAGGTCTTATTCAATTTATTTTTCCAATAGCAATAATTGCAATGTCACATATAAACAGAAAATTCTCAGCAGATCAAATCAAAATGGTACTCCCTGATGAATTAATACCACCAGAAATAGAGGAGATTCATAAATCATTTTTTAAAATGTATAAGCTATATAAAAAGTCAGTAAATTGTAATGATCGTAATATATGCAGAAAGAGATTCTACAATATGATTACCCGATTAACACATAAAAAGTAATATAACAGTTTAAATCTTATGTTTGGGTTTTGATTTAAGCATACAATAGGATGGGGAGGTTAGAAAGAATGGAAATACAAAAAAGCACTTCAGGTCCATTGAGAGAGAGATTTGAAAAGGACATAAAGCGTTCAATGGTGGATCTCGTGAAGTCAACAAGAAGCAACTTCAAACGATACTGAGAAGAGCAAGAAAAAAGGGTAAGAAAAATGAGGTTAAGAATTTAACGTCAAATACATGGACTGAATATTGTGAAGAAATAGGCTATACAAAAAGGCGGGACAAATGTCCCGGCTTATTCTCGCATGGGATGGGGGTATGTTAATAAGGTAGATCTGAGAAAGACCGCTCAGGATTAATCCTCAGTAGTCTGAGAAATGCTCTTGAGAGGGACCGGTAATTAGTTACGGAAATTACGAAAAAAGTGGTAGACGGTGGGTGTACTGTTCGGTATGCTTGGAGTATGGAACAGGCAAGAGATAGAATGACGATAAAATTAGATCCCGCTGTCAAGAAAAATTATAAGAAGAAACTGCAAGACTACGGGGTAACGCTGAGACTGTTAATAGAGGACCATTGCAGAGCAGTAACCGAGCTCGATGATCTTTCGTTCCGGTTATACCTGGTTGATGTCATGCAAAGAACTATAGAAAGGAACGGTAAGATCAGAAGGATGACAAAAAACAGTCTTGTAAGGACTGGCGAAATCGTAGAGCCTGTAGAGGTTGATAGCATATAAAAAAAGGCGCCTCATGAGCAAAGGGGCAACATGAGGCGGGATTTCTCGATCGAGAAGTAACTGTGCCTTTATATTGTAAAGCACACTAGTTAAAAGTCAAGAAGTTTTTGACGTCATCCCGCCTTGAGGAGTGAGAGAAACGGAAAGTGTATCCGGAGGGGAGTTCCGGATTATCTCAGAATCAAGGAGAGGGAAATGTCGAAGAACGAACACACCGAAGAAGATTCAAAAATCACTTACACAGAGATGGATTTCGAGGACTGGGTTCTTGAATTAGATGATGCTACAAGCGGGGAGATCCAGGTAAAGATCGACACTGCTAAAAGGGCTATCGAGGGTATTCAAGAGCTTGTCGAAGAAGTTGCCCTTATACCATATGACTTGATCGCTGAATGTTTCACGTTTGAGATAGATGGGATGGGCGTTCTAAGGCTGAAGCAAGTCCATAATGACTATTGGAATGCGATACGGTTGTATTGCCTACTCCTTTTCAAGTATAGAAAAGAGCAGAAACGGAAAATGCTTGTCGGTATAAATTATCTGAAGAAAGGTTTGGGATTAACCAATAAAAACGTGCATTGCGCCCTGCAAATCCTGAAAGATAGAAAATTGATAAAAACACGCGAAGAAGGGCAAAAACTACACGCCATAAAACACTATGTAACAATAAATAAAGCCGTGTAGTGGTTCTCTAGGGAACCAGTTCTCTAGGGAACATAAAGTAACATTAATAAGGGGGACACAATATATCATAGAGTGGGTTTTTCTAAGGTTTTTAGAGAGAAAGAGAAGGTTTTTATAGTCGGCGAAAAAGCTGTGTATAACTCCGGACTCCTGAAAAACAGGACTGTGGATGAGGGGGATCTCATGAAATGTCCAATATTCGGCACTAAGGATTTCTGTCTGAGAGATAACTGCAGGCACTATAAGAGAGAGAAGTGCGAGCTCGAAAAGGATCGCACTGAGGATAAAGAGGAGCTGAAGGTGAAGCAAAAAATTAAAGAGGGAGTAGGGAAATGAAAACAGATACTTCGCTATGGAAGGCGTTCAGGGGTTTTCTATCGAAGGCACGAGTCGAAGGGATGAAAAAGTTCGATGATGCAACAGTGAGCGTGTACATCGAGAAATCAGAAGCACGGGGATATACTAATCCAGGTGATGATGAGGACGTTCTTCAGGTGCTACAGAAGTTTCTCAAGAGACACAAGGGAGCTGAAAGGGTAAGAGTGTAAAACGTGAAGTCTATTTGTAGAATATTCACAAAAGCGGGAACCTGATAAACAGGTAATTTTACCGTATAGAACAGGATCTATCAGATGGCTGTGAGAGACAAAAAAGGACGGTTCGTAGAGGGTAGCAGCGGGAATCCTACGGGGCGGCCGCCGGAGCGAGCTGTCTCTGAGATCCTGCGAGAATACCTGGCGGAGGAGGATCCTAAGAGAAAAACGGAGCGGAAAAAAGCTCTTTGCGAGAAGTTGTACGATATGTCAATGGGCGGGAATATCTGGGCTGTCAAGGTCTTACTGGCATATAGTGATGGGCTCCCGATTCAGAGGTTGGAAGGTGAGTTTTCGGCTGACATCAGCAATAACGCTTCCTGGGTGGCTCTAAGAACTATGCTGATGAAGTTTGCAAATAAACATCCGGATATTCAAAAGGAGCTCGTCAAGATCCTGGGGGGTGAAAGTGATAACGACTGATCTGAGAAATGCTATCGAACCGGCATACTTTGGGGAGCGAGTCCTGGGGTTCAAGCTCGATACCTGGCAGCGAGAGGCTATGAATATACAATCTAAGAGGATGATATATAACTGCTGCCGGCAATCGGGCAAAAGTGCGATCGCTGCTGCAAAGGGATATCATCAATCGGTATACTATCCTGGAAGTTTGACGCTGTTACTGAGCTCATCGTTGAGACAATCGATGGAACTTTTTCGGAAAGTGACGGATATGGACATAGAGACAGAGGAGTCCCCTGGAAAGGATGAGGACTCAAAAATGTTTATGACATTAAAAAATGGATCGAGGATAATCTCGCTTCCAGGCAAAGAGGGATCCATCAGAGGATACAGTGGAGTAAATCTGATAATCATTGACGAGAGCGCACGTGTAACAGATGAGCTATACTTTGCACTCAGACCGATGTTAGCGGTCTCTGGAGGATCTCTGTTGCTGCTCTCGACTCCTCATGGAAAGAGAGGACATTTCTACAGAGAATGGGAGGAAGGCGGTGAGATCTGGAAGCGTTTTACATTGACTGCTGATGAATGTCCCAGGATAACAAAGAAGTTTCTTGCTGAAGAAAAAGAAAGGATGCCGGAAGGGTTTTTCATGCAGGAATACTTTTGTGAGTTTCGAGAGCTCGAGGAGCAGATATTTTCGCATGATTTGATAAAAGGATCTCTGGTCCAGGGGGATCCGATGTTCGAGAGAGAGGGTAGAGGACTGGTCGAAGGCAAACCGTTGTTTGCTGCAGGGGCGAGAGTATGAGAACTGAATATCTGATAGGGGTGGATTTGGGTCAAAGTTTCGACTCTACTGCAATAGCGATAATTAAAAAAGTCTGGGAGCTCAAGAGTCGAAAGACATTACCTGGAACGATCGAGCATGATCGAGAGTATCCAGGGTATCAGGCAGGGCATACGGTCGTCCATTTGGAGCGACCGGAACTAGGGACAAAATACACTGAGGTCGTGGATCGTGTACACGTAATAAAAAACAGTAGCGAGCTGCAGGGGAGTAAGTGTGAGCTCCTGGTCGATGCAACGGGAGTAGGGAGACCAATAGTCGATATGCTGGAGAGGAAAAAGCTCAATCCGATAGCGATAACGATCACAGGAGGGAAATCGGTAGTAAAAGATCCACAGGGGACAGGTTTTTTCGTACCAAAAAGAGATCTGGTCTCATGTTTACTATGGCAGTTCCAGGCGGGGAGACTGGTGGTCCTGGAGGACCTGGAGCTTGCTAACGTACTCTGTAATGAACTGGAGAACTTCAGGTCAAAGATATCTCTCAGCACTGGAATTGAAAGTTACGAGAGTTGGAGAGAAAATCAGCACGATGATTTGGTTTTGGCGATCGCTTTGCCGGTGTGGTTTAGTGTTGTACGGGAGGGTGCTGAAAGGATGCAACCAGACCCTCGACTTGTGAAGCTCGACCAGGAAAGGAATCGAAGTCGGGATCCTCTACATCGAGGGTGGGGGCACTCGTGAAGTCAACGTGGGAATTATTCATAAAAAACGAAGAACGTTTAAGGAGGGAGTAAAAGATGGGGGATATTTTTGATTATCCAAGCATGAAAGAGACTAAAAAGGAAGGCAGCGGAGAGCAAGAGCAGACCTCAGAGTTCAACCTGAGTCCGGATGAACAAGGATCTGATAAGGAAAAAGGAAAAGTTAGACCGGAAAGGGGATCCATAATGAAGGACGTTGCAAGGTTCGGGATCTGCTCCCTGGAGGACGGGAAAAAGATCCTCAAGGGATTGTCTACAGAGGATGCGAGGTATGAATACCAAAAGTTAAAAATCAAACAGATACCTGCAGGTAACTTATTTGTGAAGAGTGAACCTGATGTTATAAGAAGAGGTGTGTGAAATGGGAAAATACGATAATCCGGAAGAGCTCCAGGGAGTTCAGAAAGAGGTTTATGATGAATACATCGAAGAGGGATGGAGCGAAGAAGAGGCGCTTGAAGAGATCAACGCTGCACAGGCTGCTAGGGATGAGCTGAAGAAAAAAGAGAGCTCAAGGAGTTCCTCGCAGGATGAAGATCTCCATCCGGCTGAGGTTCTTGAAGAGACACTGGAAGAGAGCGACCTGGCTGAGCTGAAGAAAAAAGAGAGCTCACGGATCTCCTCAAAGGATGGGGATCTCCAGAAAAAGAAGAAGCGTTATCCAGGTGATCCAGGAATATTAAACTATCCTTCGATGGATAAGAGGTAGTCCATTGTGCCATAGATGAGCTCGGGGGTCAATACTCCCCTGTTGAGATCTCTGAGCTCGTCAAAAAACTATGTGAATATACTGCGAGTTGACTTCACAAGTGATGAAAACTCCCCTTGAAAGGGAGTAGAGTAAAATAAGGTAATTGTGAAAAAACCGCTCAGAAGCAATCCTCGAAAGACTTTCTAAGAAAAACCTCGACAAACATCACAAAAATACATAAGTTGAGTATGTTAAGCAAACTAAGAGATACACAAATCTTGAAAAAATGGAGAAACTGGTGTTAGATCTAAGACTGCAGGTGATGATTTCTAAAGAGATCCTCAAAGAGATTGACAACTATCGGTTTGAGGAGAGAGTCGGAAGTCGTGGCGAGGCTGTGAGGCAACTCATCGAGGACTCTCTTAAAAAATGGAGATCGAAGAGAAATCGTAAGAAAGTACTTGACAAACATAAGTAAGTTGAGTAATATATAATATATGAGGAGGTTGTTAATGTTGTTTAGGAAGTATCAGGAGATAGAGGCTATATCTCGAAAAAGGGGTTTCCCGTTCCTTTCTCCTGGTACTAACAACGGGAGCGTACATAGCAGGGGGTGTACGTATGGCGAAAGAACTCACCACAAAAAAGGACTCTAATGTCCTGACTCTCCAGGAACGATTCCCAACGATAACGATTTTCGAGGGACTGAAAAAGGCTTCCAGTGTATTCGACTCGATCAAGAGCTTTGAGGATGTTGAGCACGTCCTGCTGAAGGGGGCAGGTCTGCAACCGAACACTTATCGGATCTACCTGGGAGCTGTAAAACGGTTCTGGGAGCACACTGACGGGATCCATCCCCTCCAGGTGCTTCCTGCTCACATCGAAGAGTTTTACGATGCTCGGATTAAAGAGGTTGAAAAAAATACCGTTTATTTGGAGATCCAGGCGTTGAAGAAGTTTTTTGTGGGAATCAGGAAGGTGATTCCAGTGTACACGAGTCCGTTTGAGCTGATGGGGGACGGTCTGAAGAAGAAGCTGAACAGGACCAGGCGGGGGAACCGTACAAAGAAGGCACTCTCTCTGAACGAGATGAACCTGCTCCTGGAAAGGCTGCGGGTGGATCCAACGGTCAAGGGGAAGGGAGATTATGCGATTGTTTTCATGCTGATGAGCTCAGGGCTTCGAGCTGACGAACTTTGTCAACTGAAGTGGAAGAATCTGGAGCTCTTCGAGGGGACGTGGAAGTGCTACTTCACCGGAAAGGGCGGGACTGATGCAGAGCAGGAACTGTTTGCTCCTGCGGTGGAAGTCTGCCGGGAATACTTCAAGGCTGCTTTTAAGAGGAGTCCGAGAAAAGAGGATGCTCTGTTCTGGACTGTTCCCAGGGCAAAGTCGGAGGACCCGGTTCCGCTTAACTATCATGCACTATGGTATCGAGTCAAGAAGATCGGGGAGATGGTGAAGCGGGAGGGGATCATCAAGAGGGATCTCACCTGGAGTGCTCACCTGTTCCGGAGGAGTTATGCGTCGGGGCTCTACCGGAAAGGAATGAAAATAAAAGCGATCCAGGAAAAAACACGACACAAATCGATAGATGTTTTGATAAATCACTATATCGATGATAGTGAACCTGCGAGTCCTTACCTGGCTGAGATGTTTGCATAAGGAGGTAGTGAGCTTGAAGAAGGAGCTTAGGTCTCTGGCTGAGATTACCAGGGAGCAATTAGGGAAATCAATGAGGAGGCGAGGAGTATGAAGGCAGGAGAAGAGAAAGAGAAGGCTCTCGCTGAGGTTCGTGATGCGGGTATCCCTGACCTGGTGGGGAAGGCGGGAGAACTGATCGAGAGTCTCTATAGGGCTGAGGAGACTCTGTACTTGGTTCACACTAAACTTCGGAACGGTCAAGTTGACTTAGCAAGGATTACTGTGAAAGATTACTTCAGAAGGAATGCTTATTTCAGAGAATGGGAGGATTATAAGATATGGGACTTGTAATAACGAGAGTACCACGAAAACCTAAAAGGCTGAACGCAGCAGAGCGGGCAGTGGCTGCTCGGTGGGAGAGCAAATCTGAAGAGAGAACGCAGCAGATCAGGGAGAAGATCCAGAGAAGGATAAACGAGCTCTATGGACTACAAAAAGAGCTGTTCGATTGAGAGAGGTGCAAGGATGGATCTACAGGAAACAATCGACAAGATGATGGAGTCGCATAGACCATACGGTATATGCACACATTTCAGTCACGCACTACTTAAAAAGGCAAGAGCATATAGCAGATCTCGGAATAAGAAACTGAAGGAGTATGGTCGAGAGCTCGAAAGCAAGGCTCTGTTGTTACTGATCTAAAACGGTAAAGTATGTAGACCGTTTGTGAAGTCAACCGTCAAAAACTTCACAGAGAAAAGGATGTGAAAGTCTGTTGCTACGCTAGCGGAGGATGTTATAGAAGTTGTCTCTAAGGATTATGGACAGGGTGTGTACGGTCTGCATATACAACACCACGATCCTGAAACTAAGCCGGATAATCCGCTCAAGAAAAACGGAGAGATGGGACCCGGTAAGAGCTGCTGAGCAACTCGATGTAATACAATGTTGAATAATCTTACATCGATCTAATACATTCGAGGTACATATAATACAAGTTTAGATAAGGAGGTAGAGCAATGAAAATCAGAGCATTAGTATCAACCTTGATTTTTATTTTAGCTTTACTGATTGTTTTTGGCAACTTTGCAGCTGCTTCCGATACAAAAGCATTTTTTGATTCAGTATTTGCTGGTGATTATGCTGAGGTTAAAAGGTTAATAGAGGAAGGAACGGATGTTAATGCAAAGGATGAATTTGGATTTACAGCATTACTATTCACAGCTCGAGCTGGACATACCGATATTACCAAGCTGCTTATAGAGTCAGGAGCGGATGTTGAAGCAATGAATTATGTGGGACACACAGCATTACAGTACGCAGAGAATAAAAGACATACAGAGATGGTCAAGCTGCTTAAAGAAGCAGGTGCAAAATAATACGGTACTTTTATCTATTACCGACAGTAGAATGGCTTAATTAGTACGAGGTCGATTTAATAACAATATTATATCAGGAGGTTATTCAATGAGAAACGGAATTATTGAGAATCGAAAAAAGTATGAAAAACATGACCATATTGCTGGAATCTGTAATTGGTGTCATAAACAAGTAATGTTCTCTGAATCTTTAGATGAGATTATCGATGGCCATGTAGTTAGATTCCACAAAGAATGCTATGATGAACATTGTAGATTGAAATAACACGAGGTTATTTAAGGACATTATGAAAAAATATCTATGTACGTCATGTGCTCATAAACATCTTTTTGAAATCCCAAAAGTAGAAATAACTTTACCAAACTATGTTTATATCGACGGTGAAAAATGGATTTCTTGGCACAGACCACCTTCTAAAAAAGTTAAATGTTCTGAATTTGGTGTAAAAACTAACGAGGTTTTTGAGGCCTATTAAACGAAATCTTACATAATGTGGGTTTTGTAATAACTAATAAAAGTTTAGATTAGAAGGGACAAAATGATTACTGATGATGAAAAAAGAAAAGCTAGAAATAAAATGCTTAAGTGGTTAGACGATAAAATAAAAGTGATTGAGTTTTTCAAGTCATCATACAATATTGCCCAGCTTTTAGAGAAAAACAGACCCATCGTAGAAGAAATGATTAGCACATTAACAGAAAGAGAGAAGACTGAAATCATCAAGTCTTTAGATAGTATTTGCAAGTTATTAAAACATCTTGAATATTAATCTAATGTCCAGGTTAGATTAAGAGGTTGTAAGATGAGTAAAAACAATTATAAAAATAAAGTTTTATCTATTTGTGCAGAAATGACAGGCAAAAAAACAAAAGAGATTGAGTCACTTTTTAAAAAGAGAAAAAACATTCACTTTTATACTGCTAATGGATTTGGTTCAGGCATACTTTTAGAAATTGACTATATAATAAACCAAGCAGAAAAATCAAATGTAGAACCTAAAGAAGTAGCAACAGCGATTGTGACCGATCTCCGTCATAATGGTCTATTAAAATGACACGTACCTTCAAAAGGCGATTGGTCCGAGCATGTAGATCGATCTAATCAAAAATTAGACTAGGAGGCTCTAAGAATGTGGCTGAAAATAGGAAACGAAATAATAAATATGGATCAGGTCACAGGAATCGAGATCAATGCAGACTATAAAATATTTTTCTATCTAAGCGATGGGCGGGTTTCAGAAATCGAAAAATCTAGCGATTATTTTGACAGCTTGAGAGACTACCTTGAAAAGAAATTCGAGAGTTACGTGATTTAATACAACGTTATATGAGGGGGGATAGATGAGAACAGAGAAAGAAATAAGAGAATTTAAAGATGAGTTATATAAAATTGTGGCATTTATAGCGGACAATGGAAACGAGGATGAGTTTATGACTAAAGAACAAAGATTTGCTTGTGATATATGTGACACCCTTAATTGGGTTTTAGGGGAGGAAACCACCGAACATTTTAAAAGTATAGATTTTTTGGATTATGACAAACTACTTGAAACTATAAAGGGTATCGAAAAAAGGACTGGCTTGTCTTGGAAGGGCCCCTGCCGCAGGTACTAGCACAGGCTACAGATATGATCTTTTGATCGAACCAATGATCTGTCAGATCATTGTGGTCAATGTAATTAAATCTTATATTAGGAGCGCAAAATGAAAACACATCTAACCACTTACTTATTAATTGAGATTCTATTAGGTATTGCATTGATGCTTTTCATTGGTGGAACAGGAAGCAATGTTGCTAGATATGAGTTTCATACAGCAAGACAATATGAGCGTCACATTCAGGTAGGGTCATTTATTACAAGAGAATATGTATTCATATTTGACAACCAGACGGGAATAGCTAAGAAATATACAGTAGAGTATCAAAACTTTTCATTCAAAGAGAAATAAAGAGTTACATAATCTGATGAGGTTGAACTAATACAACCTTATATGAGGAAGTATGGAATACAGATTTAGACCGTTAAAAGAAGAAGAAGATCGAGTATATCAGTTTATAGTTGTTGCACTTCGTACTTACAGAAGAAAATGGAACGATCTAACAAAGAGAAAGAAAAAAGAGTTCGAAAATGATCCTACTTGCTATCAAGCATATTCCATAGTTCTTGACTTGTGTAAGTTATTTAAAATCAAAACTCTTGGTGATAGTGGCACAGTAAATACTAATGCACGTGTTATAGGCAGAATTGCAGAGGATGTAAGAGGAATGATTAATGATAATCAAAATGTATGGGATACGAGTTTGCCGGAAGAAGTAAAATCAGAACGTAATAACGATAGTGATATATTTATTGGAGGTGTGTTAGGTATGTATTTTACCAAAGAATATGAGCTGAGTATAATAGTAAAATAAATAATCAGATAAACAACAATCGGGAGGGGATTTGAGAAAAATAGCAATCGCAAACCGAAAGGGTTGGGTAGGGAAAACTATAAATTGAATCTAATACAGTCTTATATAAGGAGGTTGGTTTGAAGTACATTAAAATCATGTTAACGGTTATTGCAGTATTGCTTTTGGCAATCTTGATTAAACCTAAACTGAGTAACGAAGCGATAGGATCCGGAACGACAGATGTTAATATCGTTCAGCTATCGGGACGGTATA
>JABUBK010000190.1_pt1 | contig 13302 bp, 11 predicted proteins | sample 7332671 | NCBI WGS metagenome assembly JABUBK01 (sample SAMN07256342, study PRJNA390944) | subsurface metagenome | isolation source: Methane hydrate marine sediment | place: Pacific Ocean: Eastern North Pacific, ODP site 1244 | collected 2002
AGGGTACTAACGGCATTCTTATTGAATTATGCGAGAGAGATAAGTGGAAAAGAAATCTAAAAAGAGCAGAGAAAGGTGGTAAGATAATTTAATGGAAATATCGATAAATGATTTGATGAAGAATTTAAGAGAAAAAGAAGAAAAGGTAAAAGCAGGCGGAGGAGAGAAGAGAGTGAAAGCTCAACATGAAAAAGGCAAGCTTACAGCTCGAGAAAGACTCGATTTTCTTTTAGACAAAGATAGCTTTGTAGAACTCGATCTTTTAGTTGAGCACAGATGTAACAATTTTGGTATGGATAAAGTGGAGGCACCCGGAGAGGGAGTTGTAACTGGTTATGGAACTATTAATGGAAGACTGATTTATGTTTTTGCTCAGGATTTTACCGTTATTGGTGGTTCCTTAGGAGAGATGCATGCCAAGAAAATATGTAAGGTGTTGGATATGGCTATGAAAATGGGTGCACCATGTATCGGAATAAATGATTCTGGTGGAGCCCGTATTCAAGAGGGAGTAGACTCTCTAAGTGGTTATGGTCAGCTATTTTATCGCAATACCATTGCTTCCGGAGTAATCCCTCAAATTTCTATAATTGTTGGTCCAGCTGCCGGGGGAGCAGTTTACTCTCCTGCGATAATGGATTTTGTGTTTATGGTAAAGAATGTAGGTATAATGCATATTACAGGACCAGATGTGATTAAAGCGGTTACTGGAGAGGTAGTTACTTCAGAGAAATTAGGGGGAGCGATGACTCACAATAGGAAGAGTGGTGTGGCTCATTTTGCTGCTGAGAATGAAGAGGAAGTTTACCAGATGGTAAGAGAGCTAATGGGTTATTTGCCCTCTAATAATATGGAAAATACTCCCCAAGTGGAATGTAAGGACGATCCTAATCGGATGGAAGAGGCTCTTTTAAACATTGTCCCTACAGATCCAAATAAACCTTATGAAATGAGAGATGTAATAAAATATATTGTAGATGAGGGAGATTTTTTTGAATCTCATCCTTATTTTGCAACTAATATGCTTACCGGATTTGCCAGATTAAATGGCCAATCTATAGGCATAATCGCTAACCAGCCAAAAGTCTTAGCGGGCTGTTTAGATATTGATGCTTCTGATAAAGCTGCTCGTTTCATCAGATTTTGTGATGCTTTTAATATTCCTATTTTAACTTTAGTAGATGTTCCAGGATTTCTACCAGGGACTGCGCAGGAGTATGGGGGGATTATCCGACATGGAGCAAAATTGCTATATGCTTATTCTGAAGCCACTGTTCCCAAAATAACTTTGATAGTTCGAAAATCTTATGGAGGGGCTTATCTGGCAATGTGTAGCAGGGATTTAAGAGCAGATCAGGTAATTGCCTGGCCTACAGCGGAAATTGCCGTAATGGGCTCCCAGGGGGCAGCAAATATTATCTTTAGAAAAGAGATAGCTAAAGCAGATAATCCTGAAAAGATTCGCCAAGAGAAGATAGATGAATTTCAACAAAAATTTTCTAATCCCTATGAAGCAGCCAAACGGGGTTATGTAGATATGGTGATCGATCCTCGAGAAACTAGGCCTCGGCTTATTACTACTTTAGAGATGTTATCTACAAAAAGAGAAACTAGACCAGCGAAGAAACACGGTAATTTCCCAGTTTAATTAGTATTTAGTGAATAGTCGTTAGTGAATAGTGAATAGCAAGGAAGAAAGAAAAAATAAGTAAAGAATTAAGATTATATCGAGAAATATATATGATATAGGGGCACGATGAATCGTGCCCACAAGTACCGGAAGAAAAAAAGAAAAATAGATTCTCGCTTCCGCGGGAATGACATAGAAATGCGGGAATAACAGAAGTAAGGACTTGATTTATCAAGCCTGCAAGAAAATTATCAAAATAATTCGGGTCGAATAAATTCGACCCCTACAACAAACAATACAAAGAAAGTTTTAAGTTTTAAATTATGGTTTTTAGTTTTTCGCTTTTAACTAAATACTATTCACTAACGACTATTTGGCTAACGACTATTAAAGAAGGAGGAAAGAATAAATATGTTTGAAGGAATCAATGGAGCTTTCCAGCTAGCTATTATAGATATGGTTTTAGTATTTGCAGTCCTGGGTGGTTTAGCCTTGGTTATGGTATTTTTAAAGAACATCGTAGGAATTAAAGTAGAAAAAAAGATACCCAAAACTAAAGAAACTAAGGTTACACCTCCAGTGATAGATTCTACACAAGTGAGAGAGAAAGAAGAAGTTGAAGGCAAATTAGTTGCCGTAATTACTACTGCCGTGGCTTCATATTTAGAAAAACCGAGAAGTGAATTTAAAATAATAAGTATAAAAAAATATAAACCGTCTGCAATAAATCCCTGGACTGCAATGGGGAGACAAGAATTAATGTTAGGGAAAAATATTAAATATTAATATTGAAGAAAGAGGAGGATTATAAACGAAATGAGAAAATTTAGAATTAAAGTTGATGGAAAAGCATATGAAGTAGAGGTAGAAGAAGTAGGAGAAAATAAATCCTCAGAGGGAACTATTTCTGCTCCTCAGCCTGTAATAACAAAAGTAAAAGAAGAACCGATAAAACCAAAACTGGCTAAGGTTTCGAATAGCCCAGCTCCCTCTAAAGCGCCAACTGCAGCGGTAGCCGGAGAAGAAGTAGTAGCACCTATGCCCGGTAAGGTACTTCAGTTAAAGGTATCTGAAGGAGATAGTGTAAAAGATGGTGATACTTTATTGATCTTAGAAGCAATGAAGATGGAAAATGAAATTGTAGCCAATGCCTTTGGAAGCATAAAAAAGATAAACGTAGCCGCAAATGATATGGTAGATACTGGCGATATCTTAATGGTAATAGGTTAAAATAGAAAGGAGAATTTAAATGGATCTTTTAATGAAAGTCCTTTCTTTATTTACTCTTTCAGGATTTGCTGAACTTTATTCAGGCAATATTATAATGATTATTGTGGGAGGAGTATTATTATATCTTGCAATAGGGAAAAAATACGAGCCTTTACTTCTTGTACCTATTGGCTTTGGAGCAATATTAGTAAATTTACCCTTAACCGGAATAATGGAAGAGGGCGGTCTTTTATATTTTATTTCTTGGGGAATAAGACATGAAGTATACCCTTGTTTAATATTTATGGGGATTGGAGCAATGATTGATTTTGGACCCTTACTTTCTAATCCTATAACTTTTCTTTTAGGAGCAGCTGCTCAAGTAGGAGTATTTGTAGCTTTAGTTGGCTCGGTGCTTTTAGGATTTAATATTCAGGAAGCAGCTTCTATAGGAATTATCGGAGGGGCAGATGGACCAACAGCAATTTATCTAACAGTTAAAATGGCTCCTCACTTATTAGGAGCAGTTGCAGTGGCGGCATATTCTTATATGTCATTAGTTCCTATAATTCAGCCTCCAATAATGAAATTATTGACTACACCTGAGGAAAGAAAGATTGTGATGAAGCAACTTAGACCTGTATCTCGAATAGAAAGAATATTGTTTCCGATTATTTCGACTGTTTTAATCGGTCTATTATTACCAGCTTCTGTTCCTATTATCGGGATGTTGATGTTGGGAAATTTATTTAGAGAGAGTTTAGTAGTGGAGAGATTATCTAATACAGCCCAAAATGAATTGATCAATATCGTCACTATATTTTTAGCTACTTGTGTAGGAGCAACCATGCAAGCTGAATATTTTTTAACCTTTAATACTATTAAAATAATAATCTTGGGTTTAATTGCTTTTGGTTTTGGGACTGCTGGTGGAGTTTTATTCGCGAAATTATTAAATAAAATTACTGGGGGAAAAGATTATCCTTTGATTGGCGCTGCTGGGGTATCTGCTGTGCCTATGGCTGCCAGAGTGGCTCAGAAAGTTGGTCAAGAAGCAAATCCCAGTAACTTCCTATTGATGCATGCAATGGGACCTAATGTAGCTGGAGTAATAGGGACTGCTGTTGCTGCAGGAGTAATGTTGACTTTATTACAATAAAGCAAGATTCGTATCTCGTATCTCGTGAATCGTATCTAGTTAAAAAGATTAAAGAAATTTAAGGCTCATGTATCTGGATTTATTTTTCTTGCGAGATACTAGATACGAGATACGAACAACAAAACACTATCTTTACAATATGCAAAATACATTATGTAATAAGAGATATAGTTTATAGCTTTGATTTTTTAAGCTTAATAAGTAGGGGCTTGATTCATAGAACTCGAAAAAATTTGGGGCGGATAAATCCGCTCCCTACCTTAAATATATATATTATATATCAATAGTCGCAATATTTAATTTTTTAAAACGCAGGCTTTGGCCTGCGTTATTTATATAGGTGTTCATTTTTATCAAACATGTCGAAAAGTTGCCAAAACAAATCGGGGCGGATGAATCCAGCCACTGCATAATTGAAGAATTGAAGAATTAGTAAATCGGTGAATTGGTGAATTGGCAAATTGGCAAATTCAATGCTTTTACTTCTAATTATAAATATGCTAAAATATTTTAAGTTTATTAGATATTAAGCGAAGGAGAAGGAAATATTATTGTGCCTAAAAAATCTTATTCGATTTTGATTTTTTTTATTATTGTGGCTTTAGTAGTTGCCGGAATTATAACCTATAATCGGTCTAAATTAGAGAGTAATTTTAAACAAGTAGAATTGGTTATGAGCCTGAATGAATTGAGAGAATTGTCTTATCAGGAAGGTTACGATGAAATTGAACTGCTGGCTAAAATAAAAAACTCCGGAATTAATTCAATAGCTGTTCATGAAGATACCCTGGAAAATCTCGTTTTTTCTGGAAAGATACTCTATTTTTCTGATAAAGAACTTAATAAATTAAATTTCTTCTTAAAATCGATTGACCCCTTTAAAAAATTTCAACCCTCACCAGGGGAAGCTTATATTATATTCAATAATAAAGATGATTATCTTCGTATAAAGGAAAATTTGCAAAGACAATTAGGCGAAGATTTAGTAAGAGATCTTAGTTTTCTTCCTTATATAAGTTTAAAAGTGAAGGGGAGTGAAGAAAAGCTTGCTGATTTAGGTTTGGGATTTTCAGAAGAAGATATTGAGTTAGTGAGAAATTTAGGCTTTCAGGTCATTTTACGTCTCAGGAATTTCCCTCAAATAAATAATGAAGATATAGAGTTCAAGTTTAAAGAAAGTGATAGAGCCGGAAAGATTTCGGGAATAATTTTTGAGGGAGAGACAGTTTTAGGCTATCCCTCAAAAGAAAACCTTATTTTTACCGCAAAACTTCTAAAAGCAAAAGGATATCCCTTTGGAATTATAGAATTTGCTGGTCAAAAAGGGATTGAAACAATCGCTCATCAAACAAGCGAATTAGCAGTTAGAGTTCATAGTATTACCAAAGAAGAAATGGAAATTATTTCCAAACAGAAAGCCATAGAAAGATGGATTAGGGCAGCCAAAGAAAGAAAGGTGAGGATCTTTTATATCAAGCCTTTTATGAAGTCTAACTATAATCTTATCGAGGATAATGTATCTTATGTTAGAACTATAAAAGCAGAGTTGAAAGTAAGTGGTTTTAACACAGGAAGGGCCAGCATTCTTTCTACTACCTACCAAGAATCAAAAATATTTATTCTTTTATTAATCCTGGGAGTTATTTCTGGGGGATTAATCCTCTTAAAAAATGTCTTCAACCTAAAAAAATATCAAGAATATTCCCTGCTATTTTTAGCAATCTTATTTTCTCTACTTCTCCTCTTTTTAAATCGAGAAATTTTTTTAATAAAGCTGATGGCCTTATTGGCAGCTCTAATATTTCCCACTTTGGCTATCATTGATAACGAAAGGTATTTTTTAGGAAATAATAATTCTAAATTAAAAGACACCCAAGATTTTTCTGAAAATAATCCCAGTTTTATTCAGATGATAAAAGAAGTTTTATCCGGATTTTTCAGGATAATTCTAATTACCTTATCCGGCGCACTACTGATAGCTGCCTTATTAAATAATAATAAATTTATGTTGGGAATAGAACAGTTTAGCGGAATAAAGATTTCTTATCTGATCCCACTTTTTTTAGTCCTGGCGATAATGTGGTTGAAAGTGAATAAGGGTAAATTAATGATTTTAGAAAATATCAAGAAGCCCATCCTGATTGAACATGTAATTATAATGGTCTTTTTTGCTGTATTTTTGGTAATTTATATTTCTCGTTCAGGGAATTTCTCTTTTCTCCCCGTTTTAAGTATTGAAGAGAAGATAAGAATCTTTTTAGAAAAAACTTTAATTGCCCGACCCCGAAATAAAGAATTTTTAATCGGTTATCCCGCTCTATTATTGGCGATGAGTATGAATTTCTTAAAAATAAAAGAATTTAAGATCCCGATAATTATAATAGGGACCATTGGACCAGTTACTTTAATTAATACATTCTGTCATATTCACACTCCCTTTTTATTTTCAATGTTGCGCACTTTTAATGGAGTATGGTTAGGTTTAGTGCTGGGATTAATAATAATTACTATATTTTACTATCTGGTAAAAATATTTAGGAAAAAAATTAATTATGAAAAAGTTTAAAACCATGGCAAAGATAATGATTTCTGGTTATTATGGTTTTAATAATACTGGCGATGAAGCTATTCTTACTTCTATGGTTAGAGCCTTTAAAGAAAAGATACCTCAAATAAAGATAACAGTTCTTTCTCATAGCCCTTTGCAGACTTCCCAAACTTATCAGGTAAAGGCCATAAACCGACTGCACCTAATTAGGATTATACGCTTTTTGCGAAATGTTAATCTTTTTATTAGCGGGGGTGGGGGATTACTCCAAGATTCAACCGGAAAAGGCTGGAGCATATTATATTACCTGGGATTGATATTGGCAGCAAAAATAGTCAAAGTGCCGGTTATGATTTATGCCCAGGGTATTGGCCCAATTAATAAAAAGTTTAATAAGTTATTAATAAAGTGGATTTTAAATAAAGTTGACTTAATAACAGTAAGAGACAGTCCCTCAAAAAAATTATTGAATAATTTGGGAGTTTTAGGGCCATCAATATATGTGAATTCTGATCCTGCCTTTTTATTGAAGAAAAAAAATATTAACCATACTATAGACAGTTATCCTTATGTTCGAGAATTAATTAATTCAGATAATCGTCCCTTAATTGGGGTTTCGGCCAGAGAATATAAAAGCAACAGTTCAGATTTAAAAAGAATATTTGCCCAAGCAGCTGATTATTTAATTGAAAATTACCAGGCAAAAATTATTTTTCTTCCCTTTAAATTTGATGAAGATGTGCATATTAGTGAAGAAATATTATCTTTAATGAAGAATCAGGCTGATGTATTGAAAATAAAGCTTGAGCCTGAAGAATTACTTTCTCTCCTATCCCGATTATCTTTGGTGATTGGTGTGAGGCTTCATTCAATTATATTTTCCAGTATGGCTAACATTCCTTTTATTGCTTTTAACTATGATCTTAAAGTGAAATATTTTGTAGAATATTTGGGCTTACCCGAATTGTTGTTAGAAATAAACAAGGATATCTCTTTAAAAAATTTTCAAAAAAAGATAGAATATGTTAGAGAAAATAATGATAAAATAAAAGATATTTTACTCGAAAAAGTAAATAATTTGGAAGAAAAAGCTCTTGCTAATAATGAATTGGTTTTTAAGTTTTTAAACCTATAACTATTGAGGTTATTATTTAACATGATCAGAATGTTTCACGTATATAAAAATTATCACAATAAAATTCAAGCTTTACGGGATATCAATATACATATAAGAAAGGGTGAATTTGTCTTTTTGGTGGGTCCTACCGGGGCAGGGAAAAGTACTTTTGTAAAATTGATTTACAGAGGGATTGTTCCTACCAAGGGACAGGTAATTGTCGATGGGATAAATATAGCTCGACTTAAACCCAGTTATATACCTTATTTAAGACGGAATATAGGTATTGTCTTTCAAGATTTTAAATTACTGTATAATAGAACGGTATATGAAAATATTTCCTTTGGTTTAAAAGCGATTGGAGCAACTAATTTTGAGATAAGACAGCAAGTTAAGAAGGTTCTTAATTTAGTAGGTCTGGAACATAAAAAGAAAATAAAACCGCATTTATTATCTGGAGGAGAACAGCAGAAATTATGTATTGCCCGGGCCATTGCTAACGAACCATTAATATTACTTACCGATGAACCAACTGGTAATTTAGATCCTTACAATTCTTGGGAGATTATGAAACTTCTATTTCATATAAATATACGGGGAACCACTATCGTAATGGCTTCTCATGACAAACTTATGATAGATAAAGCTAAAAAGCGAATAGTAAGGTTGGAGCGAGGACGAATAATAGAAGATACGCAAAGAGGGATATATTAAGATGATTTTTGAGAATGTGGGATTTTATTTTAGAGAAGCTTTACTCAGTTTTAGAAGAAGTACTTTAATGACTACAGCAGCAATATTAAGTACCACTACCATTCTAATTATTGTTGGCGTCTTTCTATTGATATCTGTAAATTCTAATCTTTTTCTAAAAAATATAGAATCCCAATTAGAGATTATAGTTTATTTAGAAGATAATATTTCTAAGGCCGAGCTAAACAATTTAAAAAACAACTTTACTTCAATAGATGGGATAAAAGAAGTAAAGTTTGTATCCAAAGAGGAGGCTTATCAGCGTTTATTAAAGAGTTTAGGAGAGCAGAAAGATATACTCAGCGCTATTGAAGTAAACCCACTTCCTGCTTCTTTTGAGATACAGGCAAAAGATCCTAAGATGATTAAGCAAATTGCTAATCAAATAGCTGAATTTAAAAAAGTGGAAGAAGTCGAGTATGGCCAAGGGACGGTTGAGAAATTGTTAAATTTTACTTACATATTTAGAAGAGTGGGAATTTTAATATTAGCTCTCTTGATCTTTGCCTCAATTTTGATTATTTCGAATATAATAAAGATTACTGTATATGCCAGAAGAAATGAAATTGAGATAATGAGCTTAACAGGAGCTACTTCCTGGTTTATAAAATGGCCTTTTATAATTGAGGGCCTTTTACAGGGTTTTATCTCAGCAATTCTATCCACAATAATTTTGTATAAATTTTATTTTTTTGCTATAAATAAAGTGCATCAAGTCATTCCTTTTTTACCATTAGTGGTGGACAATATGGATTTGTTACCTATTGGTATAGCAATTGTGTTGTTAGGTAGTTTTGTAGGAATTTTAGGAAGTATGTTTTCAGTAGGAAAATATTTAGATGTATAAAAAAAGATTAGTTTTAAAAAACAAGGAAATATTTTCTACTTTAATATTGATTTTAATCTTCATTTTGTTTGCTGTTTTTTTTAGCTATGGGGAAAGTAGTGGGGACTACAGTCAAAAGATAAAGGAGGAAAAACAGAGGTTAAAAAAGATAGAGCAACAGATTAAAAGCGTTAAAGATGAAATTAATAATTTACAGAAGAAAGAAAGTGGTTATTTAGAAGCACTTCATAAAATAGAAAAACTTTTACGGGATACAGAGAAAGAATTGCAAACCATCGAAAGAGATTTAGAGCTTGCCCAAAAAGAGATAAAACAAGGCGAAGATGAGCTTATTTTTGAAAAACATATACTAAAAGAAAAGACTAAATTGTTGGAAAGTAGATTAAGGGAGATCTATAAGCGCCGTCTAACTGGCTATATGGAAATTTTATTTAATAGTGAAAGCTTTTCTGATTTTCTTACTCGTTTCAGATATATAAAAAAGATTTTGTCTTTAGATGCTGAAGTGATTAGTGATATTCAGCAGCAGATGAAAAAAATAGAAGATAACAAAATGAACCTGGAGAACAGAGAAGAGATATTGAGTTTGTTAAAAAAAGAGGTAGAGAAAGAGAAAGAAAATATTGATTTTTCTATTAAAGCTAGAAAATCTATAATTAATAAGATAGATTCTCAAAAAGAAGTATATCTAAAATCTTTAAAAGAGTTAGAGCAATCTTCTCAAGAAATAAAGAATATAATAGAAAGAATTTATAAGCAGCAGGAAGAAGATTCTAAAAGAGTTACACAAAAAGAAGTTCCGGCGATTACTTTAAAACCTAAAAAAGGAATTTTAGCCCTACCTGTTCAGGGAAAATTAATTTCTGGGTATGGAAGACATAAAAATACTGATTTTAATACTTATACTTTTAATTCTGGAATAGATATCAGTGCTCCCCTTGGACAAGTAGTCCATGCAGCCGGTTCGGGAGAGGTGATTTATACTGGAAGCATAAAGGGATATGGGCAGATAATAATTATTGATCATGGAGGAAGAATTACTACTCTGTATGCCCACCTTTCTAAAATTTTAATAGATATTGGGGATAAAGTGAAAAAGGGGCAAATTGTAGGCCAGGTGGGTGATAGTGGCGGCGTTTCTTCTACCAGGCTGCATTTTGAAGTTAGAGTAGAAGGTAAACCTACTGACCCCATGAATTGGCTATAAACATAAACATTTTTAAGATTTGGTGGTGAAAAATTTGATAAAGATAAAAAGAAAGAGAATAATTACTTTAATTTCTATTTTTGTCTTGGTTTCTATAATAAGTGGATTTCTATTTTATAATGTTAGGGCAAATGGCAAGACCAATGAAGAGGAATTATTTGCCAACTTAGAGCCTTTTTTTGAAGCTTTAAATTTGGTAAGATTTGAATACATAAAGAAGGATATAGATTTAAATAAAGTTATTCAGGGGGCCATACAAGGTATGCTTAAAGCCCTTGATGACCACTACACTCGCTATATGGACCCCCAAGCCCTTAAAAGAGAACAGGAAGATATGTTTTTGGGTCATTTTGGTGGGTTAGGGATAATTATCTCTATAAAAGATGATCAATTAACTATTATCTCTCCTATTGAGGATACTCCTGCTTACAGAGCAGGAATAAAGGCTGGAGATAAGATAGTAGAGATTGATGGAAAATCAACAGAAGGAATTGGGTTAGATGAAGCAGTTAATGTTTTAAGAGGGGAGAAAGGATCCGAAGTTATCTTAGGAATTAAGAGAGAGAATGTGGAGGAAATTTTAGAAATTACAATAATCCGAGATATAATTGAAGTTAAAGCGGTAAAAAGGGAAGTAATGGGTAAGGATAATAACCTTGGCTATATCAGGATTACTACTTTTAATGTGAATACCGAACCTGAATTAAAAGAAGTCTTAAATGAATTTAAAAAAGATAGTAATATTAAGGGGATTATTCTCGATTTACGCAATAATCCAGGGGGATTATTAGATAGTGCCATAGAGATAGCCAGTAAATTTGTAAAAGAAGGGCCGATCGTCCATATCAAAGACAGAGACGGGATAGTAGCTACTATAGAATCCAGAGGAAATAAATATCCCCAATGGCCTTTATTTGTGCTGGTTAATGAGGGAAGCGCAAGTGCTTCGGAAATTGTAGCTGGAGCGATTCAGGATTCTAGAAGAGGGAAGTTGTTGGGGGAAAGAACATTTGGCAAAGGAGTAGTTCAACAAGTCTTCAATTTGTCTGATGGTTCAGGAATTGTCATTACTACTTCTGAATATTATACCCCAAGTGAACGATCTATAAATCATATCGGGATTGAACCGGATATATTAGTAGAACCAGCAGAAGATAGTGAACAGGATATGCAATTAAACAAAGCAATACAATTTTTGGAAGAGGAATTAAAATAGTATTTAGTATATCGTATATCGTGAAGAAAATAGAAGTCAGAAACTAAAAATTATTAGTGTAGAGCGTGGAGCATAAAGGGGAAAGTTAATTGGTTAACGAATTAATCTTAAACCAACTAACTAGTTAACTAAATAACTAACTAACCAAAGATGAAAGGAATTTTATTTTGAAGAAGAGCCAAAGAGAAATTATAAATATTATTGTTTTAGTAATTATTTTGGTCATAGCTTTTAGTATTTCTAATTTATTCAATAAGTCTATTAAGGAAGAAAATAGCCTTCGTAATACCCAAAATGCTAATCCAACGACTACTAATGAAGTAGAGTTGGAAGTAAAGGAACCTGAAAAAACTACTTATGACAGCGAACAATATACAGATTTAATAGTTAATGATTTAGCCTCTTCAGAAGAAGAAATACATTTTTCTCCCAAAGTAGCTTTTATAATAGATGATTTGGGATACGAAACAGAAGTGGCGAAAAAAATAATGGAGTTGGAATTTCCTGTGGCACTATCTATATTACCTTTTCTCAGATATTCTGAATTTATTGCAGAAGAAGGCAAAAAAAATAATCAAGAAATTATGTTGCATCTACCCATGGAGTCCAGTAATTCTTCTGCTAACCCCGGACCTGGAGCTATTAAATTCTATATGTCGGAAGAAGAAATTAGACAGGCTGTCAGAGACTGTATTTTAAATTTCCCTTATATTATAGGGGCTAATAATCATATGGGCTCAAAGATCACCGAAGATAGAGAAATAATGGAGATAATTTTAGAAGAAATTAGAGAATATAATTTATTTTTCATAGATAGTATAACCACTAAGGATTCCATTGCCTATGAAGTAGCCCAAGAGATGGAAATTAAGTCTGCAGTAAGGTCAGTCTTTTTAGATAATGAGAACGATATGGAATATATCAAGGGACAGATGTTAGAAGTTCAAGAGACTGCTTTAATAGAAGGGGAGGTTATTGCTATTGGTCATAGCCGGATAAATACTTTTTACGTACTGAAGAGGATGGTTCCTGAATTGATTAAAGCAGGAATAGAAGTAGTCCCGGTTTCAGAATTAGTTAAATAAAATTTCCTCTTTACCCACCTGGAGAATTTATGAAATGTAGGGGTTTGATTTATCAATCCCGTAAAACTTCGAGAGTGGATAAATCCGCTCCCTACAAAATATACTAAAATTATGTAATCCTTCTTCGCTCCTTCTGTCTTAAATTTCTAATTATTAAAAGACATTATTAAAATATTGTGTTATCATAATTTTTATATTATAATAATCTTGTTTCTTATTAAAAATAGCGTATAGTGTTTAACTTATAGTAAAAAAGCGCAAAGCGAAAAGTCTAAAGCGCAAAACTAAAACTTAAAATTTAAAATTTGCAGAAGATATTTTGAGTCTTGAATTATAGTATTTTGCTTTAAGCTTTTAGCTATATATGATAACTAAAAATTGCCGATTAATAGACAGGCGGGACGCCTGTCCTACTATATACTATATACTATATACTATATACGAAATTATAAGTGGTGAACATTTTGATTAAGATAAAAAATCTAAGTCACGTGTATAACTATCATAAAAAAGATCAAATAAAAGCTTTAG
>JABUBK010000191.1_pt1 | contig 13231 bp, 16 predicted proteins | sample 7332671 | NCBI WGS metagenome assembly JABUBK01 (sample SAMN07256342, study PRJNA390944) | subsurface metagenome | isolation source: Methane hydrate marine sediment | place: Pacific Ocean: Eastern North Pacific, ODP site 1244 | collected 2002
TAGGATAGTATCTTTTCAGCCAACACAAATGACCTGGAGCATAAGATGGTTGAGGACAACACCAACAACCTGTTCTAGGTTTATATTCTCTTCCGTCAGCCAATTTGAACTTCATGTCATACAGTCTGTTATAATTAAAACATTCAAGTTTTTGGAACTTCCATTCATCTTTTAAGTTCCAGTAAGCAATTGGTAGAATTCTGTATCCAGAAATTTTAGTTTTATGAAAGTCACCAAATCTTAAAATACTGAATCTACGATACTGATTCTCACTTGCCTTTAATCCCAAAATTGTTGCGTCAATTCCTTTCGTTGCTAACCGCATTGGTCTTTTCTTTAAATATTCACAACATTTTTTTGTTGCTTGAGCATGTTTTGAGTCAGAACTTGAACCTCTACTGTACAGAGGAAGTCCATGTTCACTAACAATTTTCCTAAATGAAACTCCTTTTGCTGGCTTAGCACGAAGTATTTTAATCCCTAATTCTTTTTCAACTGCATTGATTCTATCGTAAGATGCAGGATAGTTCATTAAAGTGTCCCCAAAAATAACTTTGACTCTACTATCAATTACTGATTCCTTGAATAGTTGCAAACAACATTCGGAATCAAATCCTCCGCTGTATGCCAAAAAAATCCGTTTACCTTTTAATTCTTTTAGAACTTTTTCCACGAAGTCCCTAGAATATTTTAACTTCTCTTCAAAAGGTTTTTTCATTTCTGCTTTGCGAACCCTAAGTATTCCCTTTGCAATTTCATCATCACAGATACAGTTGAAGTAAACGTGATTACATACAGTACAAGTTGGTTCATCTCGAAATTGTAGACTATGTAGTTTATTGAACCTAGCTCGTTCACCTTGTTTCATGTTAGAGTAGTTATTGAAAGTGAAAAGTTCCTTACGTCCCTTCCAATCAATTTTGTCTTTGTTTATCATCTAATTATCTTTATTCCTTTCTTCTTCTTGTGCCTCTTCCTCTTAACAAAAAGCCTATTCACGTCAATAAGACAGTAACCCTCAAACTCTTGATCCTTCTTCGGACAGTTAGGATTAGTAAACGAGTGAGTCCTCAACTCTCCAGTCAAAACAGCAACATCAACGTCACTCTTGGTAGCCCTGTAATTGACCCTGATATATGCAAAAGAAACGTATTCAAGTGAATTATCACCTATCCATATATGATTCAATCTTCTTCAACCTCCTTCTCCTCTTCCTTCTTAATTTCTTCAACCTTTTATTTTCTTCAATCGCTTTTTCAGTTAAACGTTTCTTAACTTGTTCCCTACGTAACATCATGAAATAATTGTCCCCAAGATATGTTGTGGGCACATTCAATATTTTCCTTCTCCAATTATACCATTCATCAAAAACTCCCCCAAGCTCTCACAGTCTCTCACACAATGAACAGCAACACATTCACATATGAAACAAGGGACATCAACAACTAAATCAATCGTTGGCAAAGGCTCCAAAAGCTTTGGAGGCTTAAAAATACTCTCAGACTTGACAGCTTCCCTGAGTCTTCCTTTTCTTTTTAGTCGCGGCAAATCCAATTCTTTTACAAGGTAATCAAGGTGACCTGGGTAGATATCCAGACGTATCGCAATTTTAGCATTTGACATTCCTTTCTTTCTCATCTCAATAAATTCGTCAATATTGATTTTACCTTGATAATTCTTTCTAAACTCTTCATTCATTTTTCTTCTCTCCATCTTTTCGTAAATCAATTGTTCTAATGTTCACATAATAGAAAGTTTTATCAACTAAGTTCATCACCGAATTTACACTTACAGTGAATATTTTGTCACTACCATCAAATCTGATGACAAAGCTTTTTCCACTATAAGAAAGACGCATTTGCCCAACAATTCTTTGAAATTCATTACTCATTCAAAACACAAGTCCTCTAACTTCTTCTCCTTTGGAAGATTATCCAGATCATAAATTGAGTAGCCTTTGAAAATTTTGTCGTTGTGGAAATTACGAAACTGTCTAGTCCTGACCTTTCCTTTATTCACAAGATTAGTAAGTTCTTCAAGGTTGATTCCGTAGAGCTCTTTTACGGTGTGTGCAGCTACCCACTGTTCTCCTTCCAACTCATAATAAACCACTGTCAATTTCAATTACCTCCATCAAACCTGTACCAAATCTCGTTGTTCTTCCACTCACTCAATCTCAATAGTTTCATCAGGAAGATTTTGGTTTCTCACAATAATGAACTTAGAACCATTTTCACGTGTTTCTGGCATTCCATATCTGGGATTTTTGTTCCATTCATATCTGACAATTTTCCCTTGACTTACTAAGTATTTCAGGTTGTCCGAAATTGAATTGAAATTGTGTTTAAATCCACGTTCCCTCATTGTGTTGTATATTTCCATAAATCGTCTTGCTAAACCTATGTTTTCCTTAAAAATTACCATTAAATGAACAGCTGTAATTCTTTCATCTTTTTTTGGCATGTTTGATTCACTATATTATAGTGTAGTGTATAGTATTTAAGTTTTCCACCTAAATTCAATTATTTATATAAATGATAAGCCATTTTTTAAATTTTTACAAAAAAGAACTAAGTCCACTTTTTTTGGGGTAGAAGGTGAAAAAAAGTAAAATATTACATTACAACAATTTCATAACACGCTTTTTTCCAGCAACTCAAGTGAAATTTGATGTTTCCTTTCCTTTTGATTAAGTTGTGCGGAAGCTCAAGTTCTTTTGAGGAAATATCTTTTTCACAGATATAACAGGGTTCTTTCACTTCTTTTAAACTCACAATCAGTTCACTCGTTTTCATTTCTGGTTTTCTTCTTTTTCTTCTTGACAAACCCAATCCTCTTGCAGTACAATAAATATGATTTGAATGAGTGCCAAAATGGATTGCTAATTTCATAATTGTAATACCTTGCAAATACATTTTTTTGAATTCATCTAGATCAATTTCTATTCTTTCCTTTCTTCCTCTTTTTTTTAGATAACTCAAATTTTTTGGTAAATTTAATTCCCTTATAAGACAGTAAATGTGGTTTGCATAAGTGCCAAAATGGATTGCTAAATCTGTGCAGGGAGTACCTTGCAAATACATCTTTTTCAGTTCTTCAAGATTTATTTCTTTTGCTTTTTTTCTTATAACTTTTCTTAGTAAATTCAATTTTTTCGCAATTCGTGGGACATATTCTAGAGTAATCCCAAAATGGGATGCAATGTCCTTACGTGGAATACTTTTCGTCCACATCTCTTTGAATTCTTCACTGTTTACTCTATTAGTCATTTCATTTCCTTCGACTGAACCCGTTCCATAAATAAATAACTAAGTCCAGTTTAAAGTGACACGGTTCAACTAAATTTATTAAAAATTTTTACTAAAATACTTCTTTTTTGTAAAAATTAGTGGATACACAATTTAAATAACATCTGTCCACTGATGTTAAAGTATCATTTAACAACTGTTATATATCAGTATCTACACTTAAACAGTATAGGTGAAACAGTTGGCAAACAGAAGTGGAGCCAAAAACGGACACCAAAAAGGTGAAGAACTACTCAAATATCAGTCAATGAAAGACTGGCTTGAGAGCTTAAACTATTGTGCAATTAGTAGAGGGCAAGAAAAACTAACAAACGAAGCTAAAAGACAGCGATTATCAAATATGAAAAACTTTGTTATATTTTCACAAATGAATCCAGATGAACTTTTGGAACAAGGTCAACAGAACATGAACTTAACAGGTAAACTGCTAATGGACTATTTCAATTACGGGGTAAAGGACGGAAAGTCAAGAAATACAATGGCGACAAGGCTGAGTTTCTTACGTGGATTCTATACACATAACAATCTTTATTTCCCTAAGAAATGGAGAATTCCAAGTCGCACAAAAAGTCAGGTAAAGGGTAAAGATGAAAAAAATCATTTGTTCAAGCTCAATGGTAACGGTGACACTGAACTAAAAACTGAAATACTTCAACATTTTGTTGGAAATTTAAACTTCCGTGACCAGACTATTGCATTGTGTCTTTTGTCGACGGGGGTTGATACAACAGACTTACTAAAGCTCAATTTTGGATTTTTAAAGGATGACACAGGTGAAGTATCAAAAGAGAAAAGGCTGTTACTATACGGGAACAGAGCTAAGGACGGAATTGAATTTAGAGTTTATTTTTCACAAGAAGCAACTCAATTTTTGAAAAAGTATGCTAAACAGGTTCAAGGTGAACAGGAAAGAATCAGAATTGAAAATGAACAGGAAAAGGACGAGAGTAAGAAAAAGGACTTTGTGGAAATTACAGATGAAACTCCTTTGTTCTTTATTACTGACTTCGCAAGAGGTAGTTTTGGTAAAAGGTTAAGTGTTCAATCGTTGGCAAGTGCATTTCGTCAAAGTGCTAAAAAGATGGGGTACACTAAAGAAAAAGAAGCAAGCCCCTTCCGTCCAAAAAGGTTTAGACACTTGTTTCGCAATGCTTGTAGCTATGCCAAAATTGGTGAAGGATGGGTAAATAGCATGATGGGACACAGAACAACTGTTTCACAGTCCTACATTGACATGCCTATTTTGGACTTACAAAAACTGTATGCTAAACTGGAACCTTTTGTTACTGTGTTTAGTACAGGTCAAGATATTGAAATGGCAAAGGAAGTCAACGAACTCAAAGGTGACTTTACAAAATACAGCCGAAAAACAATGAAACTGGAAGCTAAAGTTGAAGAACTCACTACACAGTTGGAAAGCACTCAAGGATACTTAAAAATTTTTAATGAAATAATTGATAAAGGTGAACTACAAAAGTTCAGGGAATGGATGTCAGCACACTACGAAACTGAAGCTCTTGAAGCTCAAGAGGAAAATAATAAATTAAGGGAAAAGATAACCAAAGAACATCCACTAGCATCCAAAAAAGAAACATTGGTGGAATAAACTCAGAAGATAGTTTAACTAAGGAGATTAAATTCCTCCATTTTTTGGATAACTTACTCATTTTTTCATTAATAATTAATCAATCAATAATTATTTAAAGAAGTGTCTACAATATTTACTTACATAATTATTCGGTGGTTCTGTTGCCTAAAAAACTCGGAAGACCAAAGATTCACAAAAACATCACCGTCAAACAGAAAGATGATTACAATTTTTACCACCGAGATTATCGCAAAAAGGTCCTAAAGAAGAAATTAAATAAAAAGAAGAGGAAAAAGAGATGAAAAAAAGAAAATTACCAATTAGACACAAAGTTCGAACCCATACAAGAAATGGAAAAAGAGTAAGGTCCTACATGCGAGGCAAAGGCAAAAGTGAATCTAAACCTTACATTGGAAAACTTCGACATGAGGGAAGTTCAAGGAAGACAATGGAAGACTATAAAATCATTTTCTACTACAGTAAGAAACGAAAAGAGACAGTCAAAGTTGCAGCCCGTGACAGTGATGATGCACTAAGTCTTGCACTTAAACGTCGAAAGAGGAAAGGACTCAAACCATTAAAGATAATGGTAATTGATGGTGTAGGTGCTATACTTGGTACAATCGCAGGTGCAGTTGCAGGTGGAGTTCATTCAGCATTGGTAGCATTTAGGGCACAACACGCAAAAGGAGCAGAAGAACGAGCCAAATTAACTCAACTCCGTGAAGAAAGCGAAGCAAAGAAAAAGGCATGGTTAGAAGAAACAGCCAAGAAAATGCTTGACAAAGCTAGAGCAGGCAATCGCCCATCACAAATTTGGTGCGAAAAACACCACATAGCTTGGGAACAGGTTTAATAAAAAAAAGGGAAATATAATTAAATGACACAAGAAAAGAAGAAGTTTACAGTAATTAATTCTAGGAAGCAGGAGAAGGTTTTTCCTCAACAGTGTGCTTCTTCTCACACCGATGAGTTTTCGCCTCCTTCTGCTTCCTTTTTAAGAAGACACAAAATGCCAATATTATCATTTATAATTAACTTTCTAGCATTTGTCTTTGGTTATTCTTTCCTTTTAAAAATTCCTCTTCAATACAGCATTATTTATTCAATATCATCTGTTGTAGTAATGAAAGTTACAGTCAATATATTTTTGGATAGAACAACGTTCTGGATAAAGAGAATGGAAAAATATCGGCAAAGGAAGGATGAAGAATGGTAGTTACAATTATCCTCTTTACAGATAGAGACTCAACAAAGAAGGTAAAATAAAATGAAATTTCCTAAGTTTCGAAAATTAAAGGAAAAGAAGAAAGAAGGAGCTGTAGAGGAAAAACCAAAGATAGATAAATATGAGAAATTGGAGCAAAGAAATAACGTTCTAAGAAATTGTCTTATTATATACATATTGACTTGTATGTTTTTATTTCTTGCATACTCTGTTCAAATTACTACTTCAACAAACTCACCTCTTGTTATACTATATGTTACGTCTTTTGGAGCTATGATTCAACCAATAATAATTCCAGTTGTATTTTTAATCGGACATCTCACTTCAACACTTTCTAGAATATATGGAACAATAAATCCACCAAATAAAGTCTTCGGAGATGAATATAGCAATCTTACAAGAAAAGAAAGAAAGGAAAGAAAAGCAGATGAAGTTAGTATGGATGAATTCATACAAGGATTAAGGGAGAAACATGGAGAATAAACAAAAAACAATTCAACTGGGAGTTTGACAAAGAAATGATGGAGGCTAAAAGATGGAAGTAACTGTAGTTTATTTGATGATTGCGTTGGTTGCTACAGGGCTTTTTATCTGCATTATAATGAATGTTCCTCCATCTGAAGAGGAAATAATTAGTGTATGGAAATTTGAAGAAAATTCAACAACTCCCGCTCACCCTGCTGAATCTTCCAATATTATTCCTACCAAAAGGAATAGTTCCTACATTATTGAGGTGAAGAGTTGTTTCTAAATAAAAGAAAGGTTTTTATTCTTTTACTAACTTTATTTATAATTAATATTCTAGATGTAACAACTACCGTCTACGCCCTTGGACTATCTAATACAGCAGAGCTTAACTCAACATTCAGCTATGACGCAATACCTTTCAAAGTTTCACTTCCAATCATTCTAGGTGTTTTCTTAACACTAACATGGTTTGTAGCTACTAAAGAAAAGTCTACTCGAGTCAAAACAATGATATCTTTTATCTTAATAGCGTTAGTAATTTTTCAAGTGATAATAGTAACGAATAACTTTATATTAATATCCAAGGCGGTGAGTATATGTTAAAGAAGAAACTATTTTCTTTCCTTCTTATACTCTTCTTAGTTGTGAGTATCCTTCCTTTTTCATTTATTCCACCAGTTTTTGCTACTGGGTCAAAAGAAGGTTATATATATGTTGTTGGTAAAGAAGATCATTCTTTGACTGCTTTTGACATTTCTGATCCGACAAGTATTGTACATCTTGATGCAATCGAAGGTACAGGTTCTCCAAATTATCTTGAAGGAGCAATAGCAGTTGATATTTCTGGAGATTACGCTTATGTAGTTAGTTATACGGACGATTCTTTGTCAATTTTTGATATTTCAAATTCAAGTGATATTACTCTTGCAGGTGTAATACGTGGTGCTGGAGCTGATTATTATTTAGATGGAGCTACCAATGTTGATGTGGTAGGCAATTTTGCTTACGTAGTCAGTAGACTAGACGACGCTTTAACTATTTTCAATGTTACTGACCCAGCAAGTATTTCTCATCTTGGTGAAATACATGGAACTGGAGACCCAAACTATTTGGACGGTGCGTCAGGTATAGATGTAATCGGTAATTATGCTTATGTTGTCAGTTCTGTAGACGAACAATTGACTATTTTCGATATTTCCGACCCAACTGATATTTCTCATGTAGGTGCATCGGTAGGCGAAAAGGCTGAAGAAGCGGTTATAGTTGTAGGTGGTTATGCTTATGCAGTTGGGGGTGGTACCTTTACAATCTTTGATGTTACTGACCCAGAAAATCCAGTTAGTACAGACACTATTACTGGTACAGGTTCACCCAATTATTTGGATGATGCTCGTGACGTTGATATAGAAGGGGATTATGCTTATGTAGTCAGCTCTGAGGATGACTCTTTATCTATCTTTGATATTTCTAATCCAGACGCAATTTCCCTTGTTAGTGTATTACATGAAAATGATATACTCTATTACTTGGATGGAGCCTCAAGTATTGAGGTGGTTGGAAACTTTGCTTATGTCGCTAGTTACTATGATGACGCTTTAACTATTTTTGATATTAGTGACCCAAGTGACCCTGAACATGCAGGTGAAATACGTGGTACAGGTGCTGATTATTACTTAAATGGAGCAATTGGTTTAGCAATGGAGGAAATAGTATCAAATGTTGGAGTCACAATCCTCAACTTGGAAGGCTGTGGACCTTGGATCTTTGCTGAGGAAATTTATTATCAATTCCAAGCTATTTATAGTCACGAAAACGCTACAGGCAACGCAACAGAATATTTTGATACAGTCAAAATTGCATTTTCTGACGGTTTTAATTGGATGAACGCAAGTTATGACGTTGTAGAGAATAAGTTCAGTCTTGATGACGGAACAGACCAAATAGTACTGAAAGTTGGTTCAGTCACAGAGTCTGCAACTTTCTTGACTGTAGTTTTTGAAATTTATCTTAAAACAAAAATCCTTGACGTTTTGGACGTTGACATTTACATGTGGAATAATGACACTGCAGGAGTAATAAATGGTTGGGACCTTATAGCATACAATTATTTCAACATTTACAATTTGGGTGGACAAGGAGAAATGGAAACAAGTGGTACTGCTGGTAGAGAAGAAGGTGGTGATATTTTCAACCTTTACGCTATGAACAACAGTTGGGCACAAGCTAACATGACTTACAGGAAACTTGCCCATATCAAACTACTTGCAAAAATGAATTGGACACATCTCGAGGCTCCATTCGGGGCATATGAATGGACATTTGGTTTTAGTTATTGTCTTAAAGGTAGTGATGAATGGATTTATGGTCACCGTGTTCTAATACAGTTAGTTGAGTATTACAAGAATGATTCCCATAGATTCGCTAAGTGGTGGATTGCAGGTTACAATGAAGAGAATAATCTTGTTGGTGATAAATACATTTATACCTATGCTGACTTCGATGAATTGACAGCAGATTTATGGATTGATCTTTGGTTTAACAAAATAAATGCTAGTTCAACCTTTGGAGTACGAGTTTCAGGTTATTACTTTGGTATGTCCACCTCGGATGATTGGTGGTGGAAACTGATTTATGGTGGTACATGGGGTCCTGTAGAAACGGACAATTCACATGCTATAATTTTTGGTGATTTGCACGATGATAGTCATAACGTAATTTATGCTCCACAAATTAACTTAATGAAAGTTTGGGCAAAAGTAAATCGTGGTGTCCATGCAGACCCTAGTGAAATGGGTATAATAGAACTCAAAGTTTTTGACTTAACCTTTGCAACTGGTGAAATGAAAGGAATACAAACTCCTCCTTTTACTGAAACATTAGTTCCAACCGTAGGTGCAGGGGGAATTTTTGGAGTACTCTTTTCTTCTATATCATGGATGACTAATGCAATAGTGAATGCACTTGGTCCAGGAATATTAAATTCTTGGACTGTACTTGTAGGTTTCTTGGACACTCTATCTGGATACTTTGGTTATCCTACTTTCTTTTCAGACGTTCTTTCATTAATTTCAACTCTTGGTAAAACTTTTACAGCTAGTATAAACTATATGATAGCCATTGTTGAACCAATCTTTTTAGTCATGTCAGTAGGAATAACCTTTGTATTGGGCATGCTTCTAAGTGTGATAAATACCCTTATTGCTCTAGGAACAATAATGGCTGACATTATAACAGGAGTTTCGGACTATACCACAGGATTTGGTGACCTTATGGCATTATTCGATAATCTTGGTCCTGAGTTCTGGCTTAATTTTATTCCATTAATACTGGTTATTTATTGGTTTGATAGTATTGACAAACGTAGTGAGCGACAAGGCGGATGGATGCAAATATTCTTTGGTGACTTAAATTCAATCATGTCTGTACTAAGCTTCGCATTTGATATGGTATATAAATCATTAACCCTCTTCATGCAGGGACTATTCTGGGTAATAGATGCAATTCCAATACTATAATGAGGTGAATAAATGAAAAGAACAAAAGTCATTCCAATTATAAACATAGTTTTGTCCGTAATACTTTTCCTTCTCTATCTTGGCGTTTTATTTGCTGTACCAATTCTTTTCTTTATTTTTCTACCAACTCTCTACATTCTAATCCGTCACATAAAAATGGAACGTAAACAATTAAAAAAATCCGGTGAATAAGTATGCCTTTCACTCGACAACCTTTACTAAGTCCAGAAGTTGAAGCACAACTTAGAAAAGATACTCACCCATACTGGGAAAGTGGAATGAACGGAAGATTAATGGCTAACAAACTAGGACTAGAAGTTAAAGGATCACTACTTGAAGATGTTCCTCCACATTACATCTATTTTTACCGACTGAAATGGCAGAAACTACACATAAAAGACCCAAAGAAATATCCACTAAGTTTTCTCCCTAGAAAAGTCCCAGCTTTTGGTATTGGTGAACAAAGATATAAAATTCACCCGGATGACCTAGGTGTAATCACTCAAGATCAGTTTATTAATGACCTTAATGAGAAATTGCCTCCACCACCAGAAGACCTACATTGGCAATATGCTTACACTATAAAAAGAGCAAGAGCATATTTGATATTTCACTTCTATACACCTTTGAGGTGTGCAGAAATCCGCGAGCGTGATATTCGCGACTATGAGCTAACTGATGAATCTATAATTATACATTTATTACGTCTAAAAAAACATCACAAAAAGGGTGACCGCGACGAGCCAATAGAAATACCTATAAGCTGGAGACTTATGAATGAAGCATTAGAATGGATTCAACCAAAACACACGGATGAAAAAGAATACAAGAAATGGACTGAAGAAAATGAAGAAGCAATCAGAGAAAATAAGAGAAACAAAGACAACAAAGAATATATCAAAAAAGATGAAGTTCAATACAACAGACCTTTTGGCTTCAGTGAAAGTACTGCAAGAAATTATGTTCACAAATTGTACCCAAAAAGATTTCCGCACAACTTCCGTTTTATATACATAACATCTATGATAAGCAGGTTTCCAAAAGTGAAGATAGATCACATTAGAGCCAAAACATATTTGACACATGCGGCAATTGAAAAGTATATCATAACTGAAAAGAAGAAGGCAAGAGAGCTTGATATGTTACTAACTGAGGAATATACGTAAAATTCTAAAGACCATTAGAAAATGACAGATTCTATATCTTCTATCCTTCTCTGTTAAGGAAGAACACTAAATTTGTTAAAAGAATATTAAATCAAAAGTGATTTTGTATATTTTATGTTTTCAATTCTAAATGTAAATTCTAAATTTTTATAGAATTCTAATTCCAACATGAATTTTAAGTTTAGAATGGCAGTTTAGATTTAGAATCTAGTTTAGATTTCATGTTGATTTAATATACATACAACAAACAAGCATTTTTCAACGTTCTTTTGGAAAAACAAACGTTTTTACAGTATTATATCATATAAAGTATAATTTATATGATTCGCCTTCCTACTCCTTTATTTTTAATTTATCCATCTTTTCCATTATAACATAAAGGATATATATGGGCATGACGGCATATTCACGGTTTGTTTGGGCATGCCCATACTTTTGTTCGAATGTTTAAACAATGGGTCTTCGTTTAAACATTGGACTCCTACAATGCCCTAGTCTTTAGATACAAGTGACAGTCCAGGACAGTATGAAGGAAGCCCGAAAGAACATATTTAACTTGATTCAATATTGAAGGACAGTAATCCACATAACCAAAAAAGCCTATATAACATCCCCACACACGAAGAAGTCACATTTAGGCTAGTGTTTGGACGCTAAGAAGTGGCAGGTGTGTATGTAGGGACATAGTTTCCAACATGAGTTGAGTAAAACTTTGTATATACTAGGAGCCTGTGCCTATCCATTGTTCAACTCGATTGGTTTCCTTTACGTGTTGATGATAAGCTTAAAAACAAGTTCTTTTCTGGTTTAACAGTTATTTCCAGTTTTTATTAACTAAAGGGTTCTTGTTTAGTCCTCATTTCAGAAAACAAGGCTATTCTAGCCTTAGTGAGTTAGTTATTTTGAAGTTGTTTACACACACTAATAAAAGAATTTTGTACTAATGTACATGTACAGTACTAGTACAGTACTATCGTACAATGTACAACTTACCGAGTCCAACTTACCGAGGAAAGAGGAAAGGACGTCCGACGTCCCGACGTCGAGGCTTAAAAAACAAACGAAATCTTAAATCTTTCGATTTAATAAACATCTATTACATGTAATAGATGCTTGGAAAATTCTCCAACCATTACAATATCTTGGAGTGATTCATAATTATTTTCCTTTATTTCTTGGAGTTGGTGTAGGGTTTGAGCTATTACATGTAATAGCTCAAAACAATCTTTTTCATTCTTAATATTAAGAATGTAATTTCGAAGAAAGCGCTTAGTAAATTTACTAAGCGAAGATAGAGGAAAAGACAACAAAGTCAAAAAACAATTAAGCATTATTAGTACTAATAATGCTTCAGTCAGTTAAAAGACAGGAGGATATGTTAAAGGACTTAAGTCCTTTAGCGAGAAGAAATTACCTATATATAAGTAATTTAGTTGATAAAAAGATGAAGAAGTTAGGAAAAGTATTATATCTAATACTTTTTCCAACATGGAATAAGAAGAAGTAGAGAAAACCGTTATATATAACGGTTTTTCCAACCGTGACAAACTCAACATCGGGTATCAATAATAGGCTTCTAACAAAGTTTTAGTAAGTTTACTAAAATTTGGTTGTAGGCGTCTACTAACGTTTTAGTAAAATTACTAAAACGTAAGTCATATATTTCTCCCACTCAATACTTTCTTCTGTCATTTAATCACTTCCAAAAAATATTTCTTCAAATCTTTTTCCAATCTCTTCACATGAAATATAATTTGACTTTTCTCCAACTTCAGTTCTTACCCAATATTCTCTCCCCTTAATTTTATAAACTTTCAAATATTTCCTTAGTCCAAAATCTTCAACTAAAATCTTGTGTTGCTTAGGATAGTATCTTTTCAGCCAACACAAATGACCTGGAGCATAAGATGGTTGAGGACAACACCAACAACCTGTTCTAGGTTTATATTCTCTTCCTG
>JABUBK010000192.1_pt1 | contig 13228 bp, 11 predicted proteins | sample 7332671 | NCBI WGS metagenome assembly JABUBK01 (sample SAMN07256342, study PRJNA390944) | subsurface metagenome | isolation source: Methane hydrate marine sediment | place: Pacific Ocean: Eastern North Pacific, ODP site 1244 | collected 2002
CTAATCTTCGCAATCCTGTATCCAGCTAAGGGAAAGCTCGAAAGGGTACGCATGAGCATGAAGCGCCTATACAATCCAGGATCCATCACAACATACCCATACATACATCCCAATCCCAATCCCTCCCTTCCACCTCATGACCACCAACTCCCTTGCCTTACCCTGCCTCGCCCCTAACATACCTCATCTCAAACTCAACTAACTAACACTTCCTCACCCAAACAGCTCAAAGAATTAATGGCAATCCACATCGCCGCGACTCACAAAAACGAAGACTACACGCCTCGGTATCTAATGACTGAACAACTTGACTCGGATGAGCCGGCGCTTCATATGTTTGAGACGTAAGTTACGTCCAGTCGCAGTCTATCCCTCCCACCCACCAATCTAACCCCCTTCTTTCGGGAAAAACAGCTACACCTCCCGCGACGGCGCCGACAAACACACCAAAACCGACAACTTCAAGGCTTTGATGGACGCGGCCGAGAAGGAAAGTATTTGGGGGAAGGAACCGTATATTGTTTTTACGAAGACGGTTGGGGGGTATGATTGGGATCGGGAGGTGGTTTGAATTTGACTAGATTGGAGGGGAGGGGGTGAAAAGGGAGAAAGGAGAGAGGACGAGAAAGGGGGAGGGAGAGGGAGAGTAGCAGGTGGATGAGTAAGTTCGGGTTTGGGGGTGGGATGGTACTTCTTGATAGGGAACCTGAAGGACATACTTATGAACTTTCATCGTAGTTTGAAATCACATCTCTGTCTCATGAGTATTGTCCTTCTTGAAACCCGAACGAGTAGTCAACTAGCAGTGTAGGTAAAACGATACCATACTCAGAAGATTGGATGGAAGGCAGCGATCTTGGCCTGGGTACAGATGCGCACAACGACTCCGGGACTGGTATAGCCGTGCTGTGCTGTAGGTAAGCAGTGAATGATGGTTTGCTCATTCTCCAGGCCATCCATCTATTTGTCTGGTTAATATGTAAGCTCATGTAAAGTCAGTGATAGGAGACCGTATCAATAGGGCCACAAGCCTACTCTCATTCACTGACATGAAAGTAGAAATAAAGCATAATCAATTCAACTGCATCAATGAATCGAATTTCCCGAGGAGGCGCGAAGCAACCTCAAAACTGAGTGGGACACCACAGTGACACAACCCCTATACCAATTCCAATATGTACCCAGACCCAGAGCTATGGAATAAGTGTGAAGAAACTCCATAGGTATCTAATCCTTCGCCGGACTTTTCCTCCCTCCACGTCATGTCACGATCATTATCATTGATAGGTCTTAGTGCTTGATGTATGATGGGTATCATCCATACCATCCCATACCATGTCACGCCATGATTCATACTCTGACATTCATCATATAATCGATGCGCCGAATAAGCACGTTCAAACTTTCACTTTTTCCAACCGGAACAAGTTGTCCACCTGTGTTACACCCTTGGTCTCTTCGCATCTGGTCCTGCTAATTGGGCCGCTGCTTGTGCTGCCCTTTCATCTCTGATCCTTATTGCTTCTGTCCCATCATCTATCAATGACTCTTTGAACCATGGATGTTTCAGCGCTTGTTTGGCGGTAATGCGCTGTTTGGGGTCGTATACGAAGATTTTCCGTAACAAATCTAGCATTTGCTTGTTGAATGAAGTGTTGTTTGGAATGAAATCCTAGGAGTTTGTCAGTAAGAGCATGACCAAAAAAACCAAAGGTGTACGTACACTAAGATGCCTCATAGCCTTCACGTATTTGCGTGAGGCTTTTGATGTTTCGTTGTTAGGATAGTCCAGTTTGCTTCGATTGAAGAATTTCGCTGCAGAATTCGAACTGTTATTACGGTTGTTCTGCATCACTTGGCGAATGATTTTGGGGTCGATTTTTCCATTGCATACTGCCTCCATCATAGCAAGATGCTCGAGATTGTCGTGTGTTTGGAAGAGAGCATCACCAGTGAAGAATTCGACAATGATGCAGCCTATGCTCCAAATATCGCAGGGGAAACTCCATCCAAGTTGTAATATGATTTCGGGAGCGCGATAGTGCCTTGTCGAGACAACTGAAGAATGATATTCATCGTCAAACGTGGCAGAACCAAAATCAATGAGTCGAATCTCACTATCCAGTAATACCCTGCGCTGTCGAGCAGATCTCTGAGTTGTGGCTGATGATGACGGTATGTTTCGGTTGTATGTGAATGTCTGGTAGGCGTTGTGGACAAGTAGAATATTCTCTGGTTTCAAATCGGTGTGAATAAGATTGAGATCGTGTAAGACTGTTGACGATTAGCAAAAAGACCACTCTCGGCAATTATCAGCACTCACAAGCAACACTCGTAAACAACTGTCTCGCAAAGTTCTGAATTTGACTGCTGGGGAATGGTACAAAACCGTTGCCTTTCAGGAAATCAAAAACGCTTTGTCCGAGAAGGTCTGTAACGATACAAATATGGTTGCGGAAGTCGAAAGAATCGCGGAGGTGTATACACTTATTTCGATTGGTTTTGTCGTTGAGAGCAAGTGTCGAGAGCACTCTCAATTCAATTCGGGATGCGTCACGGTATTTTTGTACAGATCGGATGATTTTCACTGCACATCTTGTCTTTTTCCTTTTATCGTAGGCTTCCACGACTTTCCCGAATGTGCCTTGACCTAACAATTTGACAATGTCATCTGGGATTTTATTAGTTCAAGTATTTGAAAAACACTACCGTAAGCACTCACATCGTTCCGTCAAAGGCAGACCTTCCTCGACTATGTAATGACCATCATCGTCATCAACCTTTTGGTGCTTGTGAATAGTCTATATATGTGTTAGCATCGAGACAGTCTGTAGGAAGAAATTACTGACATCCTTGATAATTGGCACGTTTACTTCAGGTGCCTTTTTCGTTGGTCGTGTTGGTGGAATGTAATCGAGGAAAGGATCTGGCTGCGCTTCTTGTTGTTTCCTCTTTGTTTGAGCTCTCGTCTCTTTCTGTGGCATAGCCCTCTTTCTCTTATTGCCTATTCTCACATCTTCGTAAGAATTGCTCGCTGGATTACTTCCATGTGAGTCGAGCGAGGTCGGTGCAGTAATCGTTTGTATGGAGTTGGTTCGAGCACCGGACTGTACCGAAGCAGAGGAGGACGAATTGCCATACTGGGCATGATGTGTCGAATAAACGGGACTGTCATTGTATTCAATTTCGTAACCTTGATCGATTTTCCTTTTTGTTCCGGCGTGCGCATATGGCTCTCGACGGTGGTCTCGGGCAGTATTGGTTGAGGCGGGTTGAGGTGGTGGACTATCGTCATCAATAATTATGATTTCCTTGGGAGGGCCATTCTTGTAGAATTCATTCCAGTTGGGAGCTTTCTTTTCTCGGGACGGACCGCTGGCTTGGGTGGATGCCATGGAGGGAGCGTATGAGGGCTGCTTCAGTGTCACTGGGGACGGCTGTGAGTGTTGATAGGTGTTGGACTGGGGCAGAGAATGGTATGAAGTCGTCAAGCGCGGCGGCGCAGGCAGAGGATTATGAGTGGGGTATGTGCGAGAGGCGTTCGTGGAATATGTACTTTGGTGAGGATAACTATATGGACCGGCATGATGAACCGGTAACATTGTTGTAGCGATGGAAGGGGTCGACATTGTTTCTCATAACTCGTGGCAGAGTGAGCTGGGAAAGAGGTGTGGTTTGAAAAGCAGTCAAGCCGGGATTTGTTTCAACGCCGAATGACCTGGCTCTTGAGTCAATTGACTGTTTTCTCTCAACACGGGGAATTTCTTCGTGAATCCGTAAGTCTGATGGTGTTATTAGGTGACTGATGGGTTTGGTTCGAAAGACCAGGTCGGAAGAGGTGAAGATAACGTCGTCGGTGCAAAACGCAAGATTCGATGCCGATCGAGGACAAGCCTCAGCAGTGCCAAACCGCTTCCATTTTGGTCGTAAACAAGTAATCCTGAGTATGGGGCAAATGTACAAGACCAGGCTTGAATTTTCCAAAGGGAATAATGGAACGTGCTGCGAATACTCGGCAAAGATGTAATTGACGGTGTTGATGGCATTAAAGTGAGGTTCACTTGTGGTAGTATTAGCCTCTGCTCAAACTACACTTAGTCTGCGTCTGCGCCATAAGATCACTGGCAGTGATGCAGCCAGTTACGGAGTACTCGTACGCCAACACGACAACAGAATCCAGCCTAAGTCATGCTTGATTCGTCTGACTCGAGCCCCGACCATCACCATAACTCCACCGCCGTCGCCCATACTCTTTTGGGCCTCGGGCCCTTCAACGCCGATGACTGGAATGCGCGATAGGAAAAGTCGTCACCGCACAGAAAACCGGCGGTTACTGCTCGTGCCAAATCCTACTACCATATCTACTCTGCTTTTCTTGGTTTTTGTGACTTCCTCGAGCTACGATGTTGGCACGGGTGTACACTTGATAATACTGAGATGCTATCTAGATGTACTTACAGCTCCTTAATTCTGAAGCATGAGGCGTGAAACCTGAAACCACAAAAGCCAGATTCCAGCCGGAGGTCGACTCCGACTACGCCCGCCCTTTATGAGAATGGAAACCCTGAAGACGTCGTGGGCTATCACCGAGCCTGGGCATTATTGGACGCTGGCATCTTCCCTGCAGCTGTTCCCCCATCCGAATCAACCTCCAACTCGTCAGATTGGATCATCAAGGATTGTCCAGATCGGAAATCGTCGTGACACAAACACATGGAGATAAACATTCTAGCCAAAACAAACGACCTCATCGGGCAAGGCAGCTTTCCCGGGATGTAGGTATATTGGTTTCTACCCTGGCTTGCCTGAGTCAAGGAGCACATTAAGGAAAAGTAGGTAGGTAGATAACCAATATGCAGATTGTATTGGTATAAATGATGGAAGCTTTCTATGCTTCGTCCGGTCGTGCATAATAATACCGCTGTCACGAATTTTCCAACAACATGCACGAAACGTGAAAAAAGGACTGCCTCATCGGCACGTTAATGTACACTACCAAGTCTGTTGAGCCTCCCTCATGCCACCCCAAATGCTATGCGATCCCTTGCCATCACACCGTGTTCATGTCGCACGACTCAATTGAAAACGACTAATTCTCATGTTTGGTGGCTTCGTCTTGAATGCTGGCTGCCTTGATGTATGATCGAGCGGCTCTACCGTCCGACTCAAGCACAAGAATGAGATCTCGCGCTTGTATACCACCCTCACTTCCTTCTTCGAACTGACCTAAGTGAGATCCTTTCTGAGCCTGCGGCAGTTTTTCTCGGCTGGGCGCTGCCATGGAATTGGATCTAGTTGGAGTTGGTGCAGCACTGGGTGTCTTGCTACCAGCGCCTGTCATCCATGAATAGTTCTTCTTCTTATTAGTGCCAAATCGCCCAAACAGATTCGCGGTGGCCATTCTAGCTGCCTCGTTTGTTGAGGCGTGTTGCTGCTGTTCTGTGATCTTGCTTTCTGCCATTTTGCGCTCTTTCTTGGTAGTCTTCCGACCATCATCTCCACCAGCGGCGGCAAGAACATCGGCTTCAGCTGCCACGTTTGCTTCATTCTCTTGAGCAGTAACAGCCTCGTTTCTCTTGCGCCTCTTGGCTTGTCGAGCATTTTCGGCTTTGAGATCTTGTTGGAAGGCTTTCTCGAAAGTCGAGACGGCAGGGTGCGGACCCGCTCGAAGTTGTGGCTGAGAGCTTGGCTCGACGTTGGCTTCGGAGTGAGTTCCTATACATGAGATTAGTCTAGTCAGAGTACATAACGCTCGCATCCTTACGTTTCCTTCCTGCGCTTGCAGCCGGACTGGAAGCATTTTGCTGCTCCTCTTCCTCACTAGACTTTGATACAACAGCAATATCCTTCCAGTCGTCTGGAACTCGACCTTGTGAGTGTTGTGTTCTTTCTATAGCAAGTCTGGCAGCCGCTTGTATGAGCCCTGTCATTCTTGACTTCGCAGAAAGCGAAAGTAATTTGACCAGTTCATTCAATCGGTCGGCCTTTTCCCTCGTGTCAAGAATAGATTGACCTTGGTTGATGACCCTCGTGGCGCCTTCGTGTCCATTAACACGTACGACCGGGGGCGGTTGATTTCTCTGTGTGTTGACCAGAACACCAGACTGAGGTTCAGCAAGATTATTGCGATGACTCCAGGTCTTGATTTTCTCGTTCAAAGTAGCACCGTAGACAAAGGGATCCCATAGTTCATGCTGAGAGTGCCTTGACTCATCCCAATCCTGCCTCTGCTGGTTACGCAGTTCCCTATCTTCTTGTTTGATTTCGACGTGTGGAAATCCTGGGCCCCCGCCACTCGAGCCTGGTTGTCCGTTAAGAGCGTTCGTATCGAAGGAGCCCTGTGTCGACTGAAATGACGATTGAGGATTTGAAGGTTGTGAGAAGTTTGTCAATCCAGCAGATTCTTCGTCAAAGTTGATCCCTGCACTCTTGTACACGTTCACATCTTCGTCCCGAGGCTCTTTCTTGATGGCGGGTTGCTGCGGTGGGGGCATCAGATTCGATCTTGAAGGGTTGTGAGACAGATATCCATTCATTTGTCCATTTACCGGACTACCGGCTTGCGGGGTACCGACAGATGGTGAGAAGGGCGAAGGAGCATCGGGCGACAATCGTGGCCGTTTCGAAGGCGGACCTTGCGTCGTGTATGTAGGAGGAAATTGTGGCTGAGGGGAAGGAGAGGAAAATGGCAACGAGTTTGTAGGTGATTGAGGGCTAAATTGCGATCGACCATTAGGCTGTTGCTGGAAGCCATGATTGAAAGACTGTGATGGTTGCGAAAAGGATGGCCGCTGTTGGGCTTGTGGATGTGGTTGCGCCATTGAGAATTGTCGAGCTTCTTTCACCGACCGAAGGGTAGACGTGGCGATTGCAGAGGACAATTGCGTGAGCAGTTATGCTCTGCCTTCCTCCAAGTTTTGGCTACCATCACAAGTTCCAACTATCCTTTGCGCATCTGAATTCTTTCGTGATATCGCGAATCGCAGGTTCGATGGTGGTCGTAGATCCGAGGTAATAGATGCGTCGCGCAAGTCGTCGTAGATCCGATAAATGGTGTGAATAATGAGTGTGATGTTGTTAACAGGCAGTTGAGGAGACACTGAAGAGTCAAAGTCACTTTCGGTCACGTGCGGGTAATCATTGTCACTCGTCTGCGATCTAATCTCGCTCCCTGTTTGCACTTCCGAATTTAACGGATCTATTCTATCACATCGAGTCTCACTTCCGTGTCAGATTGTCGACTCTCTCTCAAATGATCAGAATCTACTGCAGTATTATTCAATGATTTTGAGACGCGTTGACTCGAAAATCTCTTCATTTGCGACGATCGCATCCTGACTGATTAGGGAACGATAACCTCTTGAACTTGTTCAGGTTGGTTCAACCCTACGAGTTGCGCATCACGACTATGGCGACCAAGAGGAAAGCTGCCGCCATCAGCGGTAATAACGAAGATGAGGACCCTATCGATCCCTCGGATGAGTTGATCTTCCTTGGCCTGGGAGGTTGCCAGGAAGTAGGGAGATCCTGTCATATACTGCAGTACAAAGGCAAGACCGTCATGGTAAGAACAATCAAGAGTTTCGGCTGCAAGAGATGCTGACAAATAGACAGCTCGATGCTGGTATGCACACGGGCAGAGAGGGTATGGCAGCCATGCCTTACTTCGACGACTTTGATCTAGGGACTGTGGATATCCTGTTGATCAGCCAGTACGTAAACCACTCTCATTTGTTCTTGTTTTGGAGCCGTGAATGGCAGTGGAGGTTTGCAAAGGAAACGAGATATCAGAGTGAGCGACATACACAACTACTGCAAGCCATGACACAAGGCAATCAGAGATGCTCTATGGGCATACTGTATGATAGATCAGGGCAATACAATCATTTTCAACCACTTCGCTCCTTAGATCTCTTTCCTTGACGTTGTACGTCTTCCTTTCTTAGAAGACGTACCCCCACTGCCATTCAGGTAAGCTTGCAATTTTTGACTGACATGGTGTACGTTCAGTTTCCATCTTGATCATGCTGCAGCATTACCTTATGTTCTTGCGAAAACGAACTTTCGGGGGCGAGTCTTCATGACACATCCTACAAAGGCCATATACAAGTGGTTGATCCAGGACTCAGTACGAGTCAGTAATACATCATCCACGTCCGACCAACGGACATCCCTCTACACCGAAGCGGATCACATATCAACTCTTACACAAATCGAAACTATCGATTTCTACACTACACACACAGTTAACGGCGTCCAAGTCACGCCCTATCCAGCAGGACATGTCCTGGGTGCAGCCATGTTTCTTATCAATATTGCAGGGCTCAATATTTTCTTCACCGGAGACTATTCAACAGAACAGGATCGTCATCTCGTTGCTGCCGCCGCGCCGGATCCTCAGAAAGTCGGCAAAATCGATCTTCTTATCACAGAATCAACATTTGGCATATCGACAGCTCCACCTCGTGAAGAGAGAGAATTTGCCCTCCTTAAGTCCGTATCTAATATTGTCAATCGAGGAGGGAAAGTCCTTATGCCTGTCTTTGCTCTAGGTAGAGCACAAGAATTGCTTCTTATTCTCGAGGATCATTGGCAGAAACATCCTGAACTACAGAAGACACCCATCTATTATACAGGTAACACTGCCAGGAAGTGCATGGTAGTCTATCAAACATATATCAACGCAATGAACGACAATATCAAGCGTATCTTCCGTGAGCGTATGGCCGAGGCTGAGGCCAGGGGCAATGCTAAGGGAGTCAGCGCCGGACCCTGGGATTTCCGTTTCATTCGAAGTTTACGGAATCTCGATCGATTTGATGACATTGGCAGCTGCGTGATGTTGGCATCGCCTGGTATGTTGCAGTCTGGCATGTCACGAATTTTACTTGAAAGATGGGCTCCGGATCAGAGGAATGGAGTGGTGATGACAGGTTACAATGTCGAGGGTACAATGGCAAGGACGATTCTGTCTGAACCTGATCAGATCCCAGCCATCATGAGTGGAAACAATGCGCAGACGATCGGACGCAAGACCAAAGATAATGATGCAGTCCTGATTCCTCGGCGTTGCTCAGTGGAGGAATTCTCCTTTGCGGCCCATGTCACAGGGAAGCAGAACATCGATTTTATTGAAGCAATACGGGCACCACATGTGATTCTAGTACATGGCGAGAAATCACAAGCAGGGCGTTTGAAGTCACGTCTACTAGATAACAACTCGAAGCGAACAGCAAGCAACGCCGATGCACAGCAAACACACGTCTACAATCCTGAGAATGGTGCCGAGGTGAAGATACCGTTCCGAAAGGATAAGATCGCCAAGGTTGTCGGACGTCTGGCACAGATACCTCCACCCAAAAATGCTGAAGAGGAGCGACTCGTCACTGGTGTCATAGTACAAAACGGCTTCAAGTTGAGTCTCATGGCACCTGAAGATCTCCGAGAGTATGCAGGTCTTACCAGTACGACAGTTCTATGCAGGCAGCATATCACATTGTCGGCAGCCAGTATTGATCTCATCAAGTGGGCTCTAGAAGGCACATTTGGTATCATAGAGGAAGTCGGTCAGACCAAGATGGAAACAAACGGACATGACATGAAAGCTGAAAATGGCATCAAGGAAGATCTCGAGGATGCGGACGAAGAAATACCACTGGAGTCGGTGCGGTCGTTCCTGATTATGGGTTGCGTAACACTCAAATGGTCGGATCGCGACAAGAGCATAGAGCTAGAGTGGGAGGGTAACACGATGAATGACGGCATTGCAGATGCGGTTCTGGCTGTGCTTACTACGGTAGAGAGTAGCCCAGCGGCAGTGAAGTACTCAGGCAAGCAACACCAGCACAATCATGAGCATGATTCAAAGCCAGAGAGAAAGACCAACGGTGTAAATGGGCACAAGAACTCGGCACCAAGAAACCACCTCGCCAATTTGACGCCAGAAGAGAGATTCTCGCGTTTGTGTATGTTTCTCGAGGAGCAATTCGGCGACAAATCCATCACGCCCATCGAGAACCCACGAATCGATCATCTGAGCTCGGCAAAGGACACGAAAGACGATGGATCCTCAGATATTGAGGTTGACGAGGATACTTTGGCCAGGGAAAGGGAGGAACTCATTGCTGGAGAACGAGCCCGATTGGCAAGCATTGGCATCCCAGTGCCTGGACTGGAGATCAAAGTGATGAAGAGTGTCGCACGGCTATGGCTAGATGACTTGAAGGTCGAATGTGCCAACAAGACGCTTCAAATGCGAGTCATGGCTGTCGTCGAGAGAGCCGTAGAGGTCATTGCACCACTTTGGAGTCTTGGTGGACGTTAAAGGAAGCGTTCAGTCAACGGGAGGCGCGACCAGCTGGGGTGCCAGGGAGTCTGACGGATCCACCGCACATGCTTCATCCAGATGGGCTGACGAGACTTTCGTAGAGTCTGAGATTCAGAGTGTACTCTATTCACATTTCCAGCGCCCGTGGTACATTCCGTGCGAGAGGGTATATCCAGTTGGTAATAACACCATTGACACATTTTATGCGTACACTTTCACATTATGTTGACAGGCTCACATGCTATGGACTCGGATTCCAAATCAGGTATTAGTTGACGTGATTTGGTGTTGCGTGGAGGGTACCAGGTCGATGTGAATAAATGCGATCGTATCCACGTTTTCCCGACCTCGAGTCTCGAACATGCAATAGCTCCATCATGCCCAGTGCGTGTGACACGAGTAATTCGATTCATGGCGCTTACACGTGTCTTCAGGGACTAAGATAATACGTAGTCTTCGGTGATGATATGCCTAAAGGATCAAGATGCGATCGAGTCTGCTATCCAACTTCAAGGAATCCTCGGAGGTTACAGGTCGATCTCTTCGGAAGACTCATCCTCAAGCGGAACTTCAGCCACACTGTGGCGTTTTCACCCCACCTGATCGACAGCGACTGGGCCATTCCTCTTAGCTATGATGTCAGCTATTCAAGTCGTTCTTTCCCGCAATCAAGTTTTCTGGACGGATGATGAACGTGCTGTGACGGTCCTGCAAACGCCCCGGCGCATTTAAGGAAGGACATGGCGCCTGCATGTGGGGATTTGGAGAGTAATCGACATCATCTTGCACTTTGGCAGATCCGCCCAGCTTAACCCTAAAGTGCCAATTTACAACTGACCACCTCGGTCTCCGACATCATGCAAAGATCAGACACCACTCCAAGAGAGAATCTCTCAAAATACGGCGAAATGTCTGCACCACCTCCAGGACAGAAGAAACACAGACTGAGCCGACTCCTCGGTGGCAGCAAAGATAAAGAGTACCGCGATGGCGACGGTAGGCGCGCAACCAATTACAACTCAGATTCCGCCTATGCCAGCGACAATACGAACGCTGACATTGTTCCCGTCGATAACGATGGTACCATTCCAAATACCAATCGCGACCAACACTTAGCTCTCGACAGAGGGACTGGTGAGGTCTTCGATGAAGATACTGGTGAAGTAGTCACTGTCGTCACCACCACGACTACCACTACAACCACCACCACCCATTCGAAAGGTGGCCAGCAGCAGCGTCAGGACGTCAGAAGAGATGTACAAACCACTCAGCACGAAACTCCATACGGCGCAGGAGTTACCACCTCCACTGGAGATTACAGAGATAGTGGCTACGGCTCCGGCCTCCCGCCACAAGCACATGGTGTGACGGGCGTACCAAAGCATACAGACTCATTCAGAGATAGCACGTACGGCTCTGGAGTAGGTCATCACGCCGACAGAGACCATACCTATGGGACAGGTCTACCTACACAAGGTTCCGCTGCTCCAGACCTTCCCATCAGAAACTCAAGAAGGTCTGGCGAGTACGACCCTACGTCTCCCAGACACAACAACTTCAGTTACCCATCTCGTGCGGCACCTGGTGTACCTCCTACGCCAACACAAGGTACCTATCCTACTGAGACAGGTTACTCGCCTTCAACGGAAGTCCAGGCTAAAAAGACTGGTCGTTTCGCAGACCTGAAAGCTGCAGCCATCGGCCTTCACGGTGTCGGCGAAACTTTACGTGGTACTTTGAATAGTGCCGTCGACGACCGCTTCCAGCGTCAGAATGCCGAGAAGGCGGCAGCTGCTCGAGCTAAGAACGAGGCCGTCCTCGCTCGCGGTCGCAACGAAATGTCAAGCATCCCGCATCGTGATCGCCAAGGCCTGACAACCACGGACTCCTACAACACACGGCCTGATATTAGCAGCCCATCCTCGTACAGCTACCAACCTTCCAACAACCCTCACCGGCACAACAATTCGGTATCTTACAACGATCCACTGTCGAGAAATGATACCATCACTTCTTCGAGCAACCCACTCTCTTCTCACCCTACCGGCACTCATAATAACCCCCTCTCCCACAACACGACCTCCTACAACACTGTAGGCGCCTCTAACAACAACCCACTTGCCCACAATACCACGACCACGTCCAACAATCCACTTTCCCGAACCAATGATTCTACCAATGCTGGTCCACATTCGAGCAACGTGGCCAATAAGCTCGATCCAAGAGTCGATAGCGACCGAGATCATCGTAACGACCCTACCTCCACATACGGGTCGATCAATCGCGGAGGAGAATACACTGGTCAAACCTACTCGGGGTCTACCAACGCTGGGCCACATTCGAGTAACGTGGCTAACAAGCTCGACCCGCGAGTGGATAGTGACAGGGACCATCGCAATGATCCTACTTCTACTTATGGGTCAACAACTGGACCCAACTATTCAGGATCAACGAATGCTGGGCCACGCAACTCCAATGTTGCGAACAAGTTGGACCCAAGAGTAGACAGTGATAGGGATAACTACAACACTACGTCTAACTATGGATCGAGCACTGGCCCTAATTATTCAGGATCAACAACTGCTGGACCACACAACTCCAACATGGCTAATAAGCTTGATCCGCGAGTCGACAGCGATATGGACAATCGCAACAATACCACTTCCAACTTTGGATCAACAAGTGGTCCGACACACTCAGGATCCACTACTGCTGGGCCGCACAACTCAAATGTTGCAAATAAGCTGGATCCGAGGGTGGATAGTGACAGAGACAACCGCTACAACACTACGTCCAACTACGGATCGAACACTGGCCCCAACTATTCAGGGTCTACGACAGCTGGACCTCATAATTCCAACGTCGCCAATAAGCTCGATCCTAGGGTTGATTCTGACCGGG
>JABUBK010000193.1_pt1 | contig 13214 bp, 13 predicted proteins | sample 7332671 | NCBI WGS metagenome assembly JABUBK01 (sample SAMN07256342, study PRJNA390944) | subsurface metagenome | isolation source: Methane hydrate marine sediment | place: Pacific Ocean: Eastern North Pacific, ODP site 1244 | collected 2002
ATGAGAGAAAAGATGGCAGAAAATTATCCAAGTAAGGCTGAAAAGGTCTATCAAATTCTCCGGGAGGATATTATAGAAAGAAGGCTTCTTCCCGGTCAGAGATTAGTAGAAAGGGACTTAATAGAGAAATTAGACGTAAGCAAAACCCCTGTGCGGGAGGCGTTAGTCAGGTTAAAAAAGGACGGTCTTGTAAAGGGAACCTTACATCAAAGTGTTTTTGTAAACAGGATCTTACGTAAGGATGTCATGGAAATTTACGATCTTCGTGAGGTTTTGGAGGGCTTGGCGGCTGAATGCGCAGCGCAAAAGATAAGTCCAGAAAAGGTTAAAGAATTTCACTCAATCATTCGACTCTCCGAGGAGCGTATGAAGGAAAATGACCTAAAAAAATACATTTGTCTCGATTTACAGTTTCACAATCTGGTGGGAATTATCAGTGGAAATGAAAGGCTATGCAAGATAATGCAACGTCTTTACTATCAAACTAGGATTTTGATGAACACTTCAATGACCCTTCCGGGGAGAGGAATTAAGGTATCTTTGAGCGAGCATAAAAAAATTGTGGAGGCAATAGTTAATCATAATCCTGACCTTGCTGAAAAGATGGCCAAAGAACATATTAAGAAAACCAGGAAGGCTGTTCTGGATTGGTTTGACAGGATACAATGGTGATATTTTCTTAAATTTTTAAAAGAGAGGAGAATCCTTTAAATGAACGTAGGAATTATTGGTCTGGGAATAATGGGTTTTAAAATGGCGGAAAAACTAATTAATGCAGGCTATACAGTTTTTGCCAGGGATATAGATGAAATGGCTGAAAAAAGAGCAAGAAAGTTAGGAGCCAAGGTTGTGAACTCACCCAAAGAAGTAGGAGAATATGCGGAGGTTATCCTGCTTTCTCTTCCTACGCCCTCCAATGTAAAAGAAGTTGTCCTCGGAGATAATGGAATATTAACCAATTCTAAGGATAACCGTGTCATAATTGACCTTAGCACAGTGGATCCGTTTTCTACCCAGCAAAATGCAGAAAAGGCCAAAAAAGTTGGCGTCGGTTATATTGACGCTCCAGTATTAGGACGTCCACAAAAGTGTGGGAATTGGACTTTGCCAGTGGGAGGAGACAAAAAGGATTTAGAAAAGGCTCGCAAGGTATTGGAGGTTTTAGCAGCGAAAATAATCTACATTGGTCCTTCTGGCTATGGCGACATAGTAAAACTCTTAAATAATATGATGTTAGGGGCTATAAACTCTATAACAGCGGAGATTTTAGCTATTTGCACAAAGCTTGGCATGAGCCCTAAGGTGCTATATGAAACCATTGCTAATAGCGGAGCTGCCTCTGTTAGCAATTTGTTTAAGGAAGTAGGCTCAAAGATTTTAAACAGGGATTTTGAGCCATTGTTTGCTATTGATTTATTACACAAAGATATGAGCTTGGGCATCCAAATGGCAAAACAGATTAGCGTTCCCTTATTTGTCTCCGAGGCCAACCAGCGCCTTAACGAAATGGCAAGATTGATGGGCCTCGGAAGAGAGGATACGGGAAGTGTAATCAAGGTTTACGAAAAGTTCTTAAATATTGAAGTAAAAGGATAGAGGAGGATAATGAAGTCAGCCTTTATTGAGTATGGCGATACAAAGATGGAAGTTGAGGTACCCGATAACGCCATGATTTTAACACCTGATGACTTAGAGCAGGATCCTCCCGCCATTGACCCTTATGAGACAACTCGAAGAGCATTGGAAAATCCTCTGAGAATGCCACCCTTGAGAGAATTGGGAGCTCCCGGAAAGAAGGCCATTATTCTCTGTCCTGACAGGGTAAAAGATGGTGCACATAAAGAAGCTCACCGCAGGGTTTGCATTCCCTTAATTGTTGAGGAGTTAATTAAGGGAGGAGTTAATAAAAAGAACATTAAGTTGATGATATGTAGCGGACTGCACCGTAAGAACACCAAGGCAGAGCTGGATTGGTATCTTGGCAAAGAAATAGTGGGTTATTTCTGGCCGGACAGATTAACCTGGCATGATGCTGAAGACCAAGATAAAATTGCAAATTTTGGATTTGATGAGCTGGGAGATGTGGTTGAGGTCAACAAGGACGTTGTGGAGGCGGATATAGCAGTCTCAATTGGCCATGTTTTGGGCAACCCCTATGGTGGTTATAGCGGTGGGTATAAAATGATAGCCACAGGAATGACAACCTCAAGGTCCATTCGTTGTCATCATTGTCCCGATGTTATGCATGCGCCCAGTTTTATGCCTATAAATGTGACCGAAAATGGAATGCGCAAGCGGTTTGATGCAATTGGCAAGGCCATTGAAAAGGGTATGGATAAAAAGTTCTTCTTTGTAGATGCAGTATTGGGAACGGATAACCAGATATTGGGCGTTTATACTGGGGATGGAGAGGAGGTTCAAAAGGAGAGCTGGAAGTTGGCAAATAAAAGGACAGAGGTCTACTTAGATATAAAGGATAAATTTGATGTATTGGTCTTTGGCGAGCCAAGGATTTTCCATTACGGTCCTGGCCATGGCACTAACCCAATTTTGATGCTACAGGCCATAGGAGCACAACTAACAAGGGATTACGATGTTTTCAATGATAATGGGGTGATAATTTGTGCATCCTTGTGCAGTGGTTGGTTCAATGATGAGTGGTTTCCATCTTACCGTGAGGTATACGATAAACTACAGGAAGTATCGGATTTTGCAGAGATAGTAAGATTTGAAGATGAGGTTTCCAGCAGGCCAGAGTATATCTATAAGTATAGATTTTGCTATAGTTACGGTGCTTATCATGCCTTTTCCATGGTCGCTTGCGGGACTATTGCCTTGAAACACACATCTGCCATATTTATCCCAGGGGCACATAAGCCTGGGTATGCTAGGGGAATGGGATGTATTCCCACAAATACATTTGAGGATGCCTTAAGGGAGGCCGAAAAATTCGTTGGCAAGAACCCAAGGATCTTAGTGCTGCCCGGATGTTTTGTAAAGCCTGGATTCCATTTATTTAGGAAATGAAATGTTCAGCAGGCGATATAAAACTTGCTCATTGACATGTCCGATCTTCTCTATTCAGGGGATAAAGCTATTCCAGAAGAAGCTCTTTTCCTCCTTGGGAAGGTAAAAGATGCGATTTTCTTCAAAAGCATCTCTTGGCAAAAATTTGCTAGCAATTAGTAATGAAGTTAGATCTTCGGCAAGGAAAAAGCTAAAAATAAGGCCGGAGGGAGGTGAGAAAGTAAATAGGCCGTTAGTTGGGATAGGAAGGCTTTCCAAAGAGAGAAGTGTCGAAAGATTAATTTCTCTTTTTGGGATTTTCAGAGAGGATTGAACCGAGTCAAAATTTTTTACAAGGAGAGAAAAATGGTTAAGCACTACAGAAAATTGTTTGTTGGTTTGATGATCTCGTGTGTTTTCATCATGGTTTTCTTTAACATAGCTATGGCTAAGAAAACAAAGATCATCTATGCGATATCTCCAAGAGAAGTAGGCTCAGTGACACCTACACTCATAAATAAATTCGAAGAGGAATATCCAAACGTTGAAGTTGAATGGATGAAGGTACCCGGTGTTCCTGGTGAACAACATAGTTTGTATGTAACTTCGCTAACAGCTAAAAGCGAAACACCGGATGTTATTGCCATTGACGTAATATGGCCCGGTGAGTTTGCCGTTAATGGATGGGCTGAACCTCTAGATAACTTGTTTCTTCCAGAAATGCAGAATGAATTTCTGGAGGGTCCTCTCTCTGCAGCAATGTATGAAGGAAGTGTCTATGGAGCACCTTTATACACAAATGGCTTACATTTATATTATAGAGAGGATCTTTTACAGAAATACGGCTTAGAACCACCTGAAACATGGGAAAAACTAGTGGAAGAAGCGCAGCTAATACTCGATAAAGAGAATGATCCGAATTTGGTTGGCTACGTTACAATGTGGGCTAAGATAGAGGGTCTCTTTATGAACTTCCTGCAGTTTTTTTGGGGAGCAGGCGGAGAATTCTTCGATGAAAATATGAACGTTTCAGTAGGTAAACCAGCTGGAGTTAGAGCTCTGCAGTTTATGTACGACATGATTTACGAATATAAAGTTGCACCTGAAAGCGTGCTGACCTATAGACCGAACGATGCCAGAATAATGTTCCAACAAGGTAGGGCGGTATTTATGGTAGTGCAAGACTTCGTTTGGCCAATGCTTACAGCTCCGGATTCTGTAGTTAAAGATAAAGTAAACTTTAAGAGAGTTCCTTACTTCAGGGGATTTGAGAATACTCGAACAACATGTATGGGTGGATGGAGCCTCATCGTAAATGCATACTCAAAACATAAAAAAGAAGCTTGGGACTTTATAGAATTCATAACAAGTTATGACTCTCAATTGAAAACAGCGATAACCACCGGATGTCTTCCTACTAGAAAAGAGGTTTATAATGATCCAAACCTGATTAAATCATTTCCTAGAGCTCTTGATCAATACACTAATTTCCTAGTTGGAGATGTTCGACCTTCAGCAGCAACCGGAGCGAAATATCCTGAACTGTCCGATATTATGCAAACAGCAATCCACGCTACACTTATAGGGAAGAAAACATCCGGGAATGCCTTAAAGGAAGCTGTTGAAAGGATCAATTCTTTGCTTCAGGAAGAGTAAAAAGAATTTGTTGAATCTACATCGAGTCCACAATAGCTAAATAAGAAGCAAGTTGATTATTTGTGTTAAGGGACGGACAGGGGAAAGTTGTCGTTGGTATTTTATAAGAGATATTGGACAGAGGAGAAACCTGCCCGTCCCAAAACATTAAGTTTCTATAGAAGATCGAATAGTGTTAAATAATCAAAGCTCACTTTAAACTACTTCAATTACTCCAATCAGGAAAAATAAAGAGGTTATGATGAGTAATGTAAAGCTATCCAGGCGAGGTGGTGGACCATTCTTAGTTTTACCAATAATTATTGTATTGTTTTTTGTTCTTCTCCTCCCTACAGTGTATACTTTTCTTTTGAGTTTTTCGAAATTCTCCCTGAGTAATCCGCAACAAAACCGTTTTATAGGTTTTGGTAATTATATTAAGCTTATTCACGACGATGGATTTCAATCGTCTTTATGGACCAGTGTTCTTTTTACTGGGGTAACTGTTCCGTTAGAGTTGGTTATTGGTTTGGCTCTTGCTTTATTTGTGAATAAAGCGTTTCGGGGAAGAGGAATAATTAGGACTACTATTCTATTTCCATGGGCAATCCCGACCGCGTTAAACGCCATTATATGGAGGTGGTTGTACAATACTGACTATGGTTTGTATAATGACGTTTTGCTACGTCTAAAAATCATTGTCCAGCCAATTAACTGGTTAGGAGCTATCCCATTAGCTATGATTGCTATGATGATTGTAGCCATTTGGAAAACTAATTCATTTATGATGTTGCTTCTGTTAGCAGGTCTTCAGAGTATTCCTGAAGAACTTTATGATGCAGCGAAAATTGATGGGGCTGGAAGGTGGACATCTTTCAGAGAGATAACTCTTCCATTGTTGAAGCCAGCGATTTTAGTTGCTCTGCTTTTTAGATCTATGGATGCTTTTAGAGCCTTTGAACTCCCCTTTAATCTTACTCGGGGAGGACCGTATAATTCTACAGAGACCTTAAGTATATATGCATATAAATTATTTTTCCAATTCTTAAAATTTGATTATGCATCCGCCGCAGTTATGATACAATTCATCTGCCTTTTTGTTTTAAGTCTTTTTTATATTAGAGCTTTAAAGGTGAAACTATGATTACAAGACAAAAGAAAGCTAGAAGAATTGTATCGGAGGTTTCTTTTTATATAGTAGCAATATTAATTGCATTTATATGTCTTTTACCGGTTATATGGATTTTTTTTACATCCATAAAGATACCCAAGGAAATTTATGCTTTCCCACTAATCTATATTCCGCGTCAGCCTACCTTAAAGAATTATTTAGAGGTTTTTTTAGGATCCGTGAATTTTGGACGCTACTTGTTGAACAGTCTTATCGTGTCATCATTTGCAACGCTGCTTAGCATAGGGCTTAGCTCGATAGCATCTTATTCATTAGCACGACTCCGATATAGAGGACGAAAGGCAATTCTACTCTGTACTCTGGGGCTATTTATGTTTCCACCTATGGCAATTATCCCAACTCTTTTTCTTTTCTTTCGCTTAATTGGATTTACAAATACCTACTATGGCTTGATCTTGGCTCATTCGGCATTCTTTTCACCTATAGCTATATGGATATTGACAAACTATTTTAAAACAATCCCGATGGATTTAGAGGATGCTGCGAGGATAGATGGATGTACGTCTCTACAAATTCTAAAAAATATTATTTTCCCACTCTCATTGCCAGGTTTGGTCTCGGCAGGACTGATAGTTTTTATATTTTCATGGAATGAGTTTCTGGCATCTCTTGTGCTTTTATCTAAAAATCACTTACGGACGGCTGTCGTAGGAATATCGCTGTATCCGGGAGAATATGCTTTTCCATGGGAACTCATAAGCACGGCAATTGTTCTTGCAATAATACCTCTTATCCTGTTCACGTTATTTTTTCAAAAATACATTGTCAGTGGTTTAACTAGCGGAGCTCTCAAATATTAGTATACGAGGAGAAGCAAGATGAAGATTTTTATTGACACGGCAAAGTTAGATGAGATTAAAGAGGCTTATTCGTGGGGAATAATTGATGGAGTTACCACCAATCCCACCCTTATTAAACTGGCCGTTGAGGCAGAAAAGGGGAAGGGAAGAAACGTAAACATGAAGGATTACATCAAGGAGATTTTAAAGACTGTAGGGAAGGAAGGAGCTGTAAGCTTAGAGGTTATAAGCTTAAATAGTGAGGCTATGGTAAAAGAGGGAGAGCTTCTTTATGATAAGTTTAACCCAATGGCTGAAAACGTAGTGATAAAAATTCCCATCAACACTTACTCGGGTGATTCCTCTGTCAGTGATTTTGAAGGCATAAAAGCAATAAAAGTTCTCAGGGAAAAGGATATACTGGTTAATGCTACCATAATAATGTCACCGGAGCAGGCCCTTTTAGCTGCAAAGGCAGGAGCTACCTATGCAAGTCCCTTTGCTGGAAGGATTGACAATTATGTTAGGAATAACTTAGGCATTTCATTTAAAGAGACGGATTATTTTGATCATTCTCTTGTTAAAACTATTGCTCAAGAGAAGCTACAAAATTATTTAAATAAATCTAATGATGAGGAAATAGCCTCTTTATATACTTATGAGGATATCAGAAAATTAGCTGACATAGGGGATAATAACGGTATAGATAGTGGCACAGATTTAGTGGAAAGAATAGCAAAAATTTATAGGATTTATGGCTTTAATACGGAGATTATCGCCTCTGCAATGAGAAGCGCAAGACAGGTCAGAGAAATGGCAGAGGCAGGAGCTCATGTTATAACTATGGGTTTTCAAGTACTTAAGGATATGTTCCGTCATCCCAAAACTACCGAGGGAATAAGAGGATTCTCCCGGGACATTGTGCCGGAGTATAAAGCTTTATTCGAATGAGAGGATAAAGAGGAAAGTCAAAAATAAGGCTAGGAGGAGGTGAGAAAGTAAATAGGCCGTTAGTTGGGATAAAGGACTTGAAGGGGACCCCAAGGGGGTTTAAACTACCTTAAATGAAAGATAAAGAGCTAAAAAGCTTAACGTTGCAGGCTCATGAGAAAGGGGAAGGGATATTCAGGTTGGCCCCTGCCTGGGTTCCAAGGGTCTTCCTTGTCTCCGGGAAAAGGCTTAAGCTCGCCCCACAGGATCTTTACATCCTTGGCACTAATAGGGGAGGAATTGATGAGCGGTGGCTTGCCTCTGTGACAGTTGCTGATAACGGACCAAGAACTCCACTGGACGAGGGTTTAAGTTACATTGTGCTAAATGGCAAGAAGGCAATGCTCCTTAAGGATGCCATCCGGGTGGAAGGAGAGCTCATTTTGGGGAAAGAGGCCATGGAAAAATACGGAGGCTGGAAGATATTGGCGAAGTTTTTCGATAACTTAGGCCCAATTCCCCATCACCTTCATCAAGATGCCAAGCACGCAAGACTGGTAGGTAGAGAGGAAAAACCCGAGGCGTATTATTTTCCACTTCAGCTTAACTTCATCGAGAATAACTTTCCCCATACCTACTTTGGCTTGGAGCCCGGCACGACAAAAGAGGACATTAAAAGGTGTCTGAAGTGTTGGAGGCAGGGTGACAATGGCATATTAAACTATGCACGAGCTTATAAGATTGAGCCGGGAACAGGCTGGTTTATCCCACCGGGGGTTCTGCATGCCCCGGGTTCCTTGGTTACCTATGAGGTTCAATGGGCGTCGGACATCTCTGCTCTGTTTCAATCAATGGTTGACGGAAGAGCGATTTCCTGGGATCTTTTAGTAAAGGGCGTCCCCCCTGATAAACATCAAGACTTTGATTTTATCATCGATATGATTGATTGGCCAGTAAACCTCGATGAGCACTTTAAGGATAACCATTATCTTGAGCCAGTGCCCGTAGCCGATACAAAAGATGAGGGATACAAGGAGAAGTGGATTATCTATGGAACGAACAATTTATTCAGCGCAAAGGAGCTAACCGTATTTCCGGGCAAAAGTGTGAAAATAAAGGATAATGGAGCCTATGGATTGATTGTAATACAGGGTCATGGAAGGGTCGGCAAGTTGCCTGTGGAATCTCCTACGATGGTTAGATACAGCGAACTAACCTACGATGAGCTGTTTGTCTCATTTGATACAGTCCGGGGTGGAGTAACGGTCACAAATGAGGGCAATGAGAACCTGGTGATCTTGAAGCACTTTGGCCCAGGAGAAAATCCAGATGCTCCTTCAATTAGAGCACAGAATTGATGAGATAAGCTCTTGAGCGAATTCATCTTTTTAAGCTTTTTCGGAATGATTTCTGACAAAGCTTAGAAGATAACCCTCTTCCTGGCACTTTGTGCTCTGATAAGGGTGCTATTAAGAAGATTCATTACCATAATAAGGGCTAGAAGAGTCTCTTTTTCTGAGAAGCCTGCTCTTTTAAGAATCTCATCCATAGCAAGTTTTTTCCAAAACTGGTATCCCACATGAGAAGACCCTGCTTCTCTTGCCTTCCCCATTTGAACCTTATCAGTATAAATGGTAACAACATCATCACTTCTTCTCTTTCTTGACGCTTTTCTCTCTCGAGATTTAAACAGGAAGATTTCTTGAACTATAGGAAATTATAAAATATGAAAATCTACTTTCAGTGGAGAGTTTTTGCTATTAAAAACGGAAATTAAGCACATAATCGATCTATTTTTTTATAATTCGACGGTTCCCAAGGTAGCGGAAAACTGGAATCCCGAAGCGGCTCGCGCGGAATTATTGGAGGATCTGGAAAAGACAAAAGGCTGTAAGGTAAAGCCTTGTAAAGGCAAAAGAGACATCTTGGTGACGGATTTTTAGTATATACCTGCAAACATTAGGTATACCAAATTTTGGTATTTTTTGATTACCTAGACAATTTATATAGAATTATGGAAATTATTATTGTTAAAGGAGGGAGAAATGAAAGAGAAGATGAGAATTGGGTTTGTTCCTGCTCACCGAGAGCCTTTTAGCGAGGAATGGGCTGTTGATATGAGAAGAAGAACTCTTAAAACGCTTGAAGCTATCTCCAAGGAGAGCCAGGTAGAAATAATCGCTCCAGAGGAGACCCTTACTCCCAAAGGCCTGGTTCGCGATGATGGTGATGCGGAAGAAGTCATAGAACTATTTAAAACCAAAAATTTAGCAGGAATTCTTATCGGTGCTATGACTTTCGGTGATGAAATCTCAGTGGTCAGTATTGCCGAGAAGATAGCCGAAGCGCCAGTTCTACTTTTTAGTACCAAAGAAGGAGCCTTTACTGAAGATGGGGGTAGGGAATCAGATGCTTTTTGCGGAACTCTTTCCATTTCTTCTGGTCTATATAGGAGAGGAATCCCCTTCACTTTCCTTGGCAACTGCTTTCCAGAAGAAGAGATATTCAGCCAGGGCATTAAAAACTTCCTTGGAACCTGCAGTGCTGTTAAAGGTTTTATGGGAGCTAAGATCGGATTGGTTGGTCCGAGGCCGGAACGTTTTGAAACCTGCGCCATTAATGAGTTTCCTATGATTGAACAATTCGGCCAGCGAGTAGTTCCCACCTCTATAGCTGATATCTTCCAGTCGGCAGAAACAGTTGAAGAAGAAAAAACCTCTCAAATTGTAGAGGAGATTAAAACAAGGGCTAACTGTGAATATGTGAAGGAAGCCACACTTCAAAAAGCGGCTCGACTGGAACTTGCTCTAAAACAATTTGTCAAGGAAAAAAATCTGGCTGGTCTGGCTGTTCAATGCTGGGACGCCATGCAGAAGATTTATGGCATATCCTCGTGTCTAACTATGGGGCGACTAACCGAGCAAGGTATTATGACTGCCTGTGAGGTTGATATTCATGGTACTTTAACTATGTTGGTTCAATATTTAGCCTCATTAAAAGAAACGGTACCCCATTTCATTGATTGGACTATTCAGCACCAGTCAATGGAAAACGTCTTTTTAGCCTGGCACTGCGGCAATGCTCCCCAAATATTAGCCGCAAAAGATAGCCCTGTTTGTCTGAAAGCTCACAGCATTCTTGGTCGCAGACTTGGATTGGAAAAAAGTGAGGGAACGGCCGAGTTCCAGTTAAGGCCAGGAGAAGTCACTCTCAATCGTATAGTAGAATACGATGGACAATTTAAGATGTTAATTACCAAGGGTAAGATAATTCTTAGTAAGGACAAACTTAGAGGCTCCTGGAGCTGGGTAGAAGTGCCTAATCTGGAAAGGCTATATCGAATTCTGGCTGAGGAAGGTTTTATTCATCACGCCTCTATGATTCACGGTGATATTACTTCTTCCCTTCTCGAGTTCTGTAAATTTACAGGAATAGAGGCAATTATTGTTTAAAAGACGTACTATAAACGTCAAGTCTAAAAGTTGATCTTTCTCAAACCTGGAGGAAGACTCTTTGGGGATCGTATGAGCTTCCGTTTTTGAGTATACTGTACATGATATAAGCTAACTTTTTACCCACACAGACAAGAGCTTGCTTTGCTTCTTTTCCCTGCGAGATTTTTTTAAGGTAAAGTGAGCTAAGCTCCCTGTTGTGCTTTATACAGGAGACAGAAGCTATGTAAAGAGCAGCTCTTAGTGTAGAGGAGCCTTCGTCGGCATGTTCATGATGGTCCTCTTCGTCCTCACCTTCGGCCGCAAATGGCGCAGATAACCCTCTGTCCACCTAAGCCTCACCAAACCCCTTGACGCTTCTCGACACCCTTTCTTTCCCTGCTAAAATAATCTTACAGATTGTTGTTCCTAAACTTAAGCGCTTATATACCTCAACCACTTTCATAGAAAATCCGTAGTTACACATAAACGAAGTAGTTCAGATATTTCAAGTTATCTGACATGGCTTCGGCTAACCCATATAATGACACGGTCGTACCGAGAGGTCTTTTATGCTCAAACGGCTAGCGATTGGATTGGGTATCCTGGCATGGCTTGCTGGTTTTCTGGGTTTTTATCTCCAGCTCCGTGCTTCAGAGTTATCTAAATCAGCTCAAGTAGGCATTTTGACGGCATGGATAGCCGCAGGAATCATAGCATTGGTATATCTTTTGGGACTGCAGGCAGGGCATCGAAAAGCCAGTGGATCCTTGCAAAATTTAGGGATCCTTCGTGCATTCAAGCGAGCTACTGCGGATAAAGCTAGTCCATTCAGCAAACTCATACAAAACGCAACATCAGACATTTTCCTCATGGGGGTCTCCCTTCCGCTATTGGACGGCTTTACTGGACTGTTAAAGGATAAAGCCAGTAATGGTATCTAAGTAAGATTACTTGTTTCAGACCCTTGCGAAGAATGGCTTGTACTTGCCATAGGAAGGCTTCTGAGACAGGAGGAGTCTTACCCCCCGGGAACTTTCTTGCTCTTTCAATAATTTTCTGTCTGTCTGGAGGGAGGTTCCTAATGCTTTTCATGTTCGAGTGCATAAGCAAATACCTACAATGAGTGCGTCAATGTTCGATGGTAAACAAGGAAATATCCAACTCTACATGTACGGCTGGAGGACAGATGATCGCCTAATTTTGGAATTAGATTTTGGTGGAAGTGCGAAAGATTGGAAAACGAACCTTGATTTGATCTGGTGTGAGGCAACTTCACTTTCTTCTGAGGAAATGTTCCATGAACGTATCGAGGCAGCTGATAGAATAACACAAAGGTTAAAAGAGCATACACAAAGCTCAGAATCTTAAAAGAAGTTAATGTACATCGCCGCACACTACTTTTCGGCTTCTCTCGCCTGGGAAACATTAAGCAAAATTCTATCCCACTCAACCTCACCAGCACCGAACCCTCAAACCAAAACCCAAACACCAAAACACAAACCTCAACTCAAACACCGAAACCCAAAAAGCCCACAACAAAGCACTCCCTGAGCCGAAACCCATGCAATCTGCGGCACCCATCCCTCGTCCAATCCTCGGTACCTCACCCGTCCAAAATTCGGGGCTTAAAGGAGTAGATCCAAAACAAAAACAGGCTTTAGCGGGCCATTTTTTAATTTCCCTAAAGAGAAACTAAGCTCATCTGACAAACAATCATTAAAACTGAGGAATATATTTCCTCATTTCACTTCTATCAACCTTCTCCAGTTTAAGAACAATATCAGCCGGGCTAAACTCAAAATAGTCTTTCTCATCAAGCCAGGCGCAGACAAAATTCCTCAAGCAGATCCCTGTCCTGGTACTCAAAGCCAGAGCATGGAGAAAAAGCTGAGCCATAGCATACTTTTCCTTAGCCGCTTCGGGCTTAAAATCTAAAAGGTGAACGTAGCCATTTTTTAGAGAAGCCTCATCCAGGAGGATCCATGGGATTAAAGGTCAACGAGGCAATCATTTATTCCGCAAAGAGTAAGCGAGGGAAAAGGAAAAGGGAAATTCTATTAGAAGTAAGAGAAAGTCGGAAAATAGAGGGTTTATGGCCGTAAAAAGGTGGGTTTTGGGTAGGACTGGAGGCGGTGAGGAGATGATGCTGATGCGGCAGGATCTTATCTGCTGGCCAGGTGGGTTAATATTTTTTCATGCTGTAGGCAGAAATCGTTTTTGCTGGTAAGTTGAGCCTGG